>Ga0105047_10002173_pt1 | contig 35039 bp, 24 predicted proteins | sample MAT04_FD_78384 | JGI IMG/M metagenome (GOLD analysis project Ga0105047, IMG submission 78384) | Freshwater microbial communities from Lake Fryxell liftoff mats and glacier meltwater in Antarctica - MAT-04 (megahit assembly) | ecosystem: Environmental > Aquatic > Freshwater > Ice > Liftoff... | reverse complement strand
TCAACACGCTCCGTCGCACGTTCAGCGACGCCAGCATCTGGTTGGCGTACGGTCCCAGTGACACGCCTGTGCGCGGGTAAACGTATCCGCCGACCAGCACTAAATCCGTCGTCGCGCCACTGGCGAACAAGTTGGCCACCGGCAGCGAGTTGGTCACAATCTGTAGCGGCCGTCCGACCAGCAGACGGGCCACCTCGTACGTGGTGGTGCCACCATCCAGAAGCAGCGTGTCACCGTCCTGGATGAGTTGCGCCGCCCTCGCGGCGATCGCCCGCTTCTTGTCCCACTGCGCCGGCTGCCGCTCATCGAAATGAGGGAGCTTGGGCGAGGCGCCGGTGTAAAAGACGCCGCCATGCGTCCGCTTGGCCGAGCCTGACTCCTCCAAGTAATCTAGGTCGCGGCGGACCGTCGATTCGGAAACGCTCAGGGCGCCGGCCAGATCCGGTAGCGCCGCAAAGCCGCGCTGCCGCACCAATTCCAACAACAGCGACCGCCGTTCTTCCGCAAGCACCGTGATAGAATCCCGCAAAAGGTTGGCTGAAGACGACCACGGAACGATATTATGTGCGCGTTTATGACAGATATCAATCAAACAGTTGCGCAATATCTGAAATATATGCTTCTTTCCTGGAAAAGGCCGAAATTGCCGCTCATCGGCAGCCCGAACGCGAAAACCACCCGATGGGGTGGGTTCTCCGTAGGCCCATCGCGATGAGACAATAACGGTGCATGGGGATCATCCATCAGTTGAGCAAATCGCTCCTTCCCCCGGTCGCAAACGCCCGCATTCCGGGCGTAGAGGTCCGCCATTTTCTTGGGCCGGACGACATCCCGCAGTGGATCGAACTCCGGAACCGGGCCTTCGCCCGCGAAACCGTCGGAGTCCGCCAATGGGACGAAGCCGACTTTCGCCGCGAAATCCTCGACAAACCGTGGTGGTCGCCCGACCGGCTCTGGTTCGCCGTGGCTACGCCCGAGACGGCGGATCAGGATTCAACGGCGCCCGCCTCGCTTGGCCTGGCTGCAGCGCCGCCCAGTGGCCGGGTTGTTGGCGCGGTGGTATTGGCCGACCGTGGCGTGGCGGAAAAAGCGCAGGCGGCCATCCATTGGTTGATGGTCGCGCCCGCTTGGCGGCGGCGCGGCGTGGGCCAGCATTTAATCGCGGCGCTCGAAGCCCGCGCATGGGAACTCGGCCATCGCCGCGTGGTCCTGGAAACGCACGCCGGTTGGCGCAGTGCCGGTCACTTTTACGAAAGACTTGGTTATTTACCCATGAGGTGAATCGACAATCAAAGGCGTTTGAGTGCAATTGGAGTCGCAAGTTTCATTCTTTGGGGAATCGAAGATGGACAGGCTGCAAGAATCGCTCTTTCAACGAATCAGTGAGTTCGCGTTCGACGAGCCAGGGCGCCAGCGGACTTTCGTCCAGCGACTGGCGGCAGAAAATGGCTGGGCCAGGGCCAAGGCCGCGCGAGCGGTCAGTGAGTATCGCCGCTTTGTGTTCCTGGCGATGACCGCCGGCCACGTCGTTTGTCCCTCGGACGAAGTCGACGAAGTCTGGCATCTGCATCTCACGTACACCCGCAGCTACCGCGCGTTCTGCAGCGACGTGCTGGGGCGGGCGCTGGACCACGATCCGTCTCAAGGAGGCGCGGCAGAGTTGGCCAAACATCGTCAGATGTACGCCCAGACGTTAGCCAGCTACCAGCGCATCTTTGGCGAGTCGCCGCCGGCGGACCTTTGGCCGAGTGTCGACGAGCGCTTCTGCGGCGCGCGTCTTCAAAAGGTTGACGCGTCTCGCTATTGGCTGCTGCCAAAGCCCAGCTTGCGACGAATGGCGATCGCGCTAGAGCAACGGACAAAGTCCGCAATCGACTGGCGCCGTGCTCGCCTCGATCGACGCGGGACGTACTGCTTTGCGGCAGGCGGCCTGGTGTTTGCCGCCGGGTTTACGTTGTTCCCGCTTGGCGCCTTTCGACCCTTGGAGATGGCGGGGCCGGCGTTCCTAGGATTTTACCTGCTACTGACCGCGGCCGGCTTTGCGATTGGCTATCTGATTCGCTACTGGGCGCGACGTCTCGATCCGGTCCCGATGGCCCAAACGCCAGTGCTCGATCCGTATGAAACGGCCTTTTTGGCGGGCGGCGAGCGCCGCGCGATCAATGCAGCGATCGCCACGCTCGTCCGATCAGGTAATCTGGATCTTGCCAACTCATCGCCGGCGACATTCACCAAGGGCCCGGCGCCGACGGCCGATCGCCATCCGCTGGAACGAGCGACGTACGACGCATTCGGCGGTTTCATCTACTCGTCACTCAAAGGCGCCCAGCAGAAATCCTTGCCCTCGTTGGCCCCCGTTCAGCAACGCCTGCGCGAACTAGGGCTGTTCACTTCTGCCCGTAGCAACGCCATTGCAGTCGCCACCTCGCTGTTGGTGATGCTGTGCGTTATTGCGGTCGGTATCGCGAAGATCAACATTGGAATGGATCGCGGCAAGCCGACTGGTTTTCTCGTCGTGCTGGTCGGCGTCACTGCGATCCTATCGCTGGCCACGCTCACCAGGCGGCTCGGTCGCACGCCGCATGGCGACCAGCGACTGGCTCAACTTCGCGCCGAGGCGGCTGAGTTGCAGACCACGATTAAGAACGAGCCGGACAGTGTCAGCGATCAGCAACTGGTGACAGCTCTGGGTCTGTTTGGCTTCGGATTGATGGCAGCCTACCCACTCGGAAATCTCCACGCCGTTCTGGCGGGTCAACAAATCGGCCGCAGTAGCGGCGGCGGAGGCATCAGCAGCGGCTGCGGTGGCGCTTGCGGAAGTGGTGGAGGCGGGTGCGGAGGGGGCGGAGGTGGGTGCGGAGGCGGCTGTGGTGGATGTAGTTAGCAGCCTGTTGATACGAACTGCGGCGGGCGAAACTGAAGAATTCAACGATGGATTAATCGGCCGATTGCATCGCGCGGGGGATGCCGTGCTCCACAGCCAGCAGGATCTGATCCAGTTCTTCAATCCTGATCGCCAGTGGCGGCATTACCACCACGATATTCCCCAGTGGGCGGACCATCACGCCTTCTTCGCGCGCATAACGGCAAACGCGGGCGCCACGCTGTTCTTCCCAGGCGGGCGGCTCCTTCGTCGCGCGGTCTTGCACTAGCTCTACCGCGCCGATCAGGCCGCATTGCCGCACATCGCCCACATTCGGATGCTGCGCGATGCGGGCCAGGTGTTCCGCCATCCGCGCGATCTTGGGCTTTAGCTCTGCCAGCACGTGCTCTTCGTCAAAAATCGCCAGCGAGGCGAGCGCCGCGGCCGCCGCTAACGGATTGCCGCCGTAAGTGTGACCATGAAAGAACTGTCGTTGCTCGCCCGCCGTCCCCAAGAACGCTTGCCAGACCGCGGTCGTTGTGAGCGTGGCCGCCAGCGGCAGGTAGCCACCGGTGATCCCTTTGCCCAGACAGAGAAAGTCTGGCGAGACGTCTTCATGTTCGCAGGCGAACATCCGCCCTGTGCGGCCAAAACCAACGGCGACTTCGTCCGCGATCAGCAGGACGTCATAGCGACGCGTCAATTCGCGCAAGCCCCGAAGGTAACCGCGCGGATGAACCAGCATGCCGGCAGCGGCTTGCACCAGCGGTTCGACAACCAGCGCGGCGATCTCGTGATGCTGCTCCTGCAAAATGCGTTCGACACTAGCCAGATAAAACTCCGCCAGTTGCCCCGGCGAGGCGCTATTGGGCGCGTCCGCAGGCGCGCGATAGACTGCCGGCGCCGGCGCGCGGATCACGTCGAACAACAGCGGTCGAAACATCGCGTGAAACCGCGCCACGCCGCCAACGCTCACGCTGCCGATCGTGTCGCCGTGATAGGCGTCGGCCAGGGCCACGTAGCGGGTCTTCTCCGGCCGTGGGTCCGCGCGCTGCTGCCAATACTGAAACGCCATCTTCAGCGCAACTTCCACGCTCGAAGATCCATCGCCGGAAAAGAAGACGTGATTCAACCCATCGGGGGCAATCTCCACCAGCCGGCGAGCCAGGCGAACGGTTGTGGAGTTCGAAGTGCCAAGCGACGTGGTGTGCGCCACCCGCGTTAGCTGGTCGCGAATGGCGGCGTCGATCCTAGGATGGCAGTGGCCATGGACGTTGCACCACAGGCTACTGGTGCCGTCGAGGTATTCGCGACCGTCGAGATCGACGAGCGTGCACCCGTGGGCCCGCTCGAACAGCAGCGGCTCGTACTCTGCCATTTGCGTAAAGGCGTGCCAGACGTGCTCGCGATCCCAGCGCAGCAGATCTTCTCGCGAGGGTCCTCCGGCTGCCCCTGCGACTAGTTGCGAAGCTGCCCCAGTGGCCGCCTGCCCGCGATCTACCATTTGATGGTCACCGGCGTGCCGACGCGCACGCCCAGCATGATGGCAGCACTATCGTCGACAATGGCCAGTTCCAAGAAGCCGCTGGAGCCGACAAGCGCCATCAGCGTCATGGCGGGTTGGTCGGCATAGGTCTTGAAGATGCCTTGCGTTTCGTGCTCGTCGCAGATGATCTGGGCGCGTTCGTCGGTCGGGACTCCACTCAGCATTTCCGCCGTGACGTCTGTCACCAGGTTGCCGAATGAGTCGATCGAGCGGATGCTGCCATCAATCCGATTGGCCAAGATGCTTACCTCCGTTCCGGACAATTGCCGTAGTTCCGCCAGTCTTGGCCCCAACTGGTCCGGCTCCAGACCCAAACTCAACCTCGCAGCGACCGGAGCCATGATGTCTCGACCGTGGAAGGTATTCGAGACGCTTGGCCGCCAGAATCTGGGCTCTGTCAGCGCGACTATTCTAAAGGGCGTTGTCCGGGCCGCCAAGCGACCGAGCAACCCATTGTCAGGGGCGATGTATCGGCCACCTCCGATCTCAGCATAGATCAATTGGCGGTTGCTCCCAACGCCAGGGTCGACGACCGCCACGTGGATCGTCCCGGGCGGAAAACTTTCGGCCACGTCCAGCAGCGCCCAGGTACCCTCGGCAATATTCTGCGGCCCAATGGCATGCGTCACGTCGACTAGCGTCGCCTGGGGGTTGATCCCGAGGATCACACCCTTCATCTGCGCAACGTACGGGCTGCCGACACCAAAATCGGTCAACAGCGTGATCAATGGTGTGCCCGCAGGGGTCATGCGCGAATCCTATCGGCCAGATTCTATGGACTGATTTCTATGAACTGGCCGAATCGCCGGTTGGTCGCGGAGCGTCTGGGCGCGTGTACCAGTAAGCAAACAGAATCAGCACGGCCTGTAGCGGCAACCGCAGCAGGTGAGCCAGCGGCGGGCCGCCGAGGATCTCTTGGTGTTGATACAGATAAATGTTGGCCGGAAAGATCGCAATCAGCAGTGCAATCAACCCCCAGCCGGCCAGACTTGATGTCTGCGGAATCGCCAGGGCTACGCCCAGCACGATCTCGGCCACGCCGCTGAGCAAGACCAACGGACCGTGCCACGGCAGATAGGGTGGCATGATCTTCATGTACATCTCCGGCCGCACAAAGTGCATCACGCCGGCAAGCACGTACAGGAATGCAAACAGGTATTTGGTGGTGATCTTCAGCCAGTAGATCGCAGTGCGATTTTGCATGGCGCGTTACCTTGAGCAAAGCGATCGCAGCGCCGTGCGCCGCGATCGACAATCTGTTTCTGCCGACAGTATAGAAGACGCCCCGCTGGCACGCATTCTTTCGGATCGTTCTCGTTAGCATCGCCGCTTGGATTCCATGCCGAGGAGACGGAAGTCTTGGAACGCTAATCTCCACTAATTAACGCTAATCAGGGTGGATCAAAGGATCAGCGAAGATTCGCGTGTTTCTTTCGTCAAACTAGCCGCTGGGGCGATTCGCGGCCTGAGCTACCTTGAGCGCTATGCGTTTTAGACGCTAAGCTGCACCTGCGCCGCCTTGCCTCGTGGGGTGGCTTTTTCTCAGTTCGGGCTTTCGCGCTGTCGTAGCAAGGAATACGTTTTGGAACAGTCAGGCGTCCCAGCCGTTGAGATTCGCGGCTTGCGGAAGGTATTTGGCGAAGGGGCGACGCGCGTCGAAGCTCTGGCCGGCCTCGACCTCGATATCACCACGGGCCAATTCGTGGCCGTGATGGGCCCGTCCGGATCCGGCAAGAGCACGCTGCTGCATCTGGTCGCGGGGCTCGACAAGCCAGACAGCGGATCGCTCCGCGTCGCCGGGCAAGACATCCTGGCGATGAGCGACGACGATCTCACGCTCATGCGCCGTCGGCAGATGGGCATGGTCTTTCAGAGCTTCAACTTGCTCGACGTCCTCTCGGCCGAAGAAAACGTCAGCCTGCCGCTGGTCGTGGATGGTGTGAGCGAAGCCGAGGCAACCCGCCTGGCCAGCGCAGCGCTCGAACGCGTTGGCCTCGCGCGGCGCGGCCACCATCGCCCTCGCCAACTATCAGGCGGCGAGCAACAGCGTGTCGCCATCGCGCGGGCCTTGGCGATCAAGCCGGTGCTGCTGCTGGCCGACGAACCGACCGGCAACCTCGATTCGCACAATGGCGACCAGGTGATGCACTTGCTGCGAGAGCTGGTCGATCAGGGGCAGACTATTCTCATGGTCACACACAATCCGGCGCACGCGGAGATGGCCGACCGAATTGTGACGTTCCGGGATGGTTCAATCGTCGACGATCAGTGGCCGCAGCGGGCCGGCGCCGGCGCGGACGAATCGCGCGGAGCGTTGCCATGATGCTTGGCCGCTACACCTGGCGGCAACTCACGCGTCGGCCGGGACGGACGCTGCTGACGCTGGCCGGAATCGTGATCGGCGTGGCGGGCGTTGTCGCGATTTCGCTCACGACCACGGCTACGCGCCGCGCGTATCGATCGATGTTCGACGATCTCACCGGCCAGGCGGCGCTGGAAGTGGTCGCCATCGGAGATGTTGGCTTATCGCCGGCGATCACAGCGCCCATCAACAAGATTGCCGGCGTGAAATCGACCACGCCTGCCGTTCAGCGCGTGGCGGCGCTGCTCACTCCGCAAGGCCCGCAAGGCGTGATGGTGCTGGGAACTCCGGCGAACGAAGAGCAAGCCTCGCTGCAAGATCGGAGGATCGCGGCCGGCAAGGATCTGGCCGCGGACGATGAGATTCTGCTCGTCGAGAATTTCGCCAAAGCGCAAATGATTGTGACGGGGGATAAGGTCCGGTTGTTCACCGTTAGCGGGGCGTCGGAATTTCGCGTAGCAGGCATCGTCGAGCCGCGGGGCGCCGCGAACTTCAACGGCGGAATGGTCGTTTTTCTCTCGCTACCGGCCGCGCAAAAGTTATTTCAATTGGACGACCGAGTCACCGCGGTGCAGATCGTCTTGGAAGATGGCGTTCGCGCTGAAGCCGTGGAACCGCAGATTGCGGCGCTGCTGCCTGAAGGGTTGGCCGTGCAGCCGCCGGCGACGCGTGGTCAGCTCGCCCAGCAGAGCCTGATTGCCACCGAGCAAGGCTTGTCCGCGCTGAGCGCTGTCTCAATCGTGGCGAGCGGCTTTGTGATTCTTAACGCGTTTTTGATGAGCTTGGGTGAACGCCGGCGGCAATTGGCGATCTTGCGAGCGATTGGCGTCACGCGCGGCCAGGTGCGGAGATTGCTGCTGCGCGAGGCGCTCGTGCTCGGCATCCTGGGAATGATCGCTGGCGCGGCGATTGGCATCGTGGCGTCGATTGGCCTCTCTGGGCAGATGGCCGATCTGGTCGGTGTACAGTTGCCCGATATCGAACTTTCCTGGCAGCCTTTTGTGTTGGCCGCAATTTTTGGACCCGGCATGGCGGTGCTGGCGTCTTTAATTCCATCAATCCGCGCATCCGCTCGCCCACCGCTAGCAGACCTATTAGGGACACCGTCTCCGGCCGACGCCGGTTCGCGGCGCTTGCCGCTATACGCCGGTTTGATCCTGGGTGGATTTACGGCTCTGTGCGTTACGGCGCTGTTGTGCGATTGGCTGCCGCAGAGCGTCGAGGCCTGGTCGCCTGCGCCCCTGATGGGGCTGCTGTTGGTCAGTATTATTTTGCTGTCACCGGCGGCGTATCCGCCCGCCGCGCGCGCGGTGGCCGCCATGCTGCGGCCGCTGTGGGGGATCGAAGGCCGGCTGGCGGTGCGGCAATTGGAACGGAACGCCACTCGCACATCGCTCACCGGGGCGGTGCTGTGCGTGGCCCTGGTCGTGACAATCGCCATGGGACAATCGATTCGCAACAACATGGGCGACCTGGACCAGTGGACCAAGCGCACCATCACGGCAGACTACCTGGTGCGGACGACTCTGCCGGACCTGGGCTTCACGATCAATGCGCTGCTACCAGAGAGCATGGCGGGCGAGTTGGCCCAGCTAGAAGGCGTGAACTCGGTCCATGCCCTGAATTTCTTTCAGTCCAAGGTGAATGGTCAGCAGGTAATTGTGCTGGCGCGAGGCTTTGATGACGACGAGGCCGCGACACTGGACGTTTCGGTCGGCGACAGGGACTCGATTGTCAAAGGAGTGCTAGCTGGCGAAACCGCGCTCGGAAACGCGCTGGCCCAACGGCTCAAGCTCACCCTGGGAGACAGCATCCAGCTAAAAACCCGCACTGGAGAGCACACACTGCGCATCGCGGGTGTGGTCACGGAGTACATCGTAGGCGGGATGGCGGTGTATCTGGAGCGCGAGCGGGCCCGCGAGCTGTTCGGCTTCGACGGAGCGGACGTCTACTTCCTGACCGCCAAACCTGGCCAGATTGGGCGGCTGGGAGAGGTTTTGCAGCAGTTTTGCGACGATCGAGGGCTGAATTTGCAATCGAACGAAGAATTCCGGGGCCGGATTTCGCAGATGGTGGCCGGCGTGGTCGGCTTTTTGTGGCTGCTGCTGGGGCTGGTGTTTATCGTGGCGTCACTGGGGATTGTGAACACGCTGACGATGAACGTTCTGGAGCAGACCCGCGAAATTGCGGTTCTGCGGACCGTGGCGATGCGTCGCCGGCAGATTCGCCTGATGATTCTCTACCAGGCTGCCAGCCTGGGCCTGGCCAGTTTGGCCCCCGGCGTGGCCATGGGCCTTGTCCTTTCGTACCTAATGAATCTGTCCACTCACACTTTGATTGGGCAACCGGTGGAGTTTACGATTAGCATTTGGTACGTCGCAGGCTGTTGCGCAGCCTGTTTAGGGGTCGCTTTGGTAGCAGCCTGGTTTCCGGCCAGGCGGGCCTCGCGACTTGAGATCATCCATGCGTTACAATACGAGTAGCCTCCCGGCGAGTCGCTGACCAACAGCGACACCCGCGCACGCCCAGCGGGTTGGGTTCCTATGGTGAACCGAGCACTTGGCAGGCTGAAATCCCTCATGCATCGCCCGTTCGGGCACAGAAAACTTAGCGAATCCGATACCCGATTGGTATGTGCCCAACCTGACTGCACAAAGCGCGCAGTTGGGCATGATTGAATCTGTGAAAGCAGATTCACCCGCGGCCACGGGGCCGGAGGGCCAGGTTTTGGTCTTGATACGGATTACGGAATGCAGTTAAGTTCCTCCCGGAGTCAGACGCCCTAGGGCCTATGACACTAGCGATATTGGCCGCACGCCTCCCACGATTCCACCGGCCCATGTCGAGTTCGAAAGAGGAGTAAAGAATGGTTCGACTATCGAGCGTGGTTCTACTTGGCACATGTTTGATCTGCATCGCCACCGTGGCGAAAGCGGAACAGAAACATGGTTCGCTGGTAATCATCGGCGGGGCTCTCCGCTCGAGCGAACGCGGAATCACCGATAAAGAGATCTGGGAACGGATCGTCGAACTGGCCGGCGGCGACGGCGTCGCCCGCATTGCCGTCTTCCCCACTGCTAGCGGATCTCCGGTTGAGAGCGGCAACCGCGCGGTCGCCGCCTTCAAGCGAGCCGGCGCGGATGCGTTTGTCGTCCCGCTAGGATTGATGGACACCGACATCGACTTCCGCCAGGTGGTGGTCGACAAGGCCATGATCGAACAAGTCCGGGCCTCGACCGGAATCTTCTTCACTGGCGGAGATCAGAAGCGAATCACTAAAGCGCTCAAAACGCCCGAAGGCGAGAAGACTCCCCTCTTGGACGCCGTCTGGAGCGTTTACGAAAAAGGTGGCACGATCGCAGGCACTAGCGCCGGCGCCGCCGTCCTGAGCCGAGTAATGTTCAGCGATCCAGGAAATGTGCTCACGACCCTCAAGGAGGGCGTCAAGTTCGGCAAGGACATTGATGAAGGGCTCGGCTTCTTGGATCACTCGTGGTTCATTGAGCAGCATTGCCTGACCCGCGGCCGGTTCGCTCGCGCGCTGGTGGCCATGCACTCGCAAGGGCTGAAGTTCGGCATCGGCGTCGACGAAAACACCGCCGCCGTGGTTCGCAACGGCAACCAGGTGGAGATTGTTGGCCACAAGGGCGCCGTGGTGCTGGACATGTCCGAGGCCACGAACGATCCCGACGTCGCCGGTTTCAATCTGAAAAACGTCCGCATGACGTACTTGGACCACGGCGACACGTTCGACCTGACGACGATGTGCGTCACGCCGGGCGACGATCGCCTGGATGGATCGGTTCCGATGCCGCAGCAGGACGAGCTAGAGAACGAGCCAGCCCGGATGTTTGTCGCGAACGACATTCTGGGCAATACGACCGTGGTCGACGTGCTGGGCCGGTTGCTCACGCGACGCCGCGTGGAAGCGATTGGCCTGGCGTTCGACGGCGCCGCAGCCCGCCATGAAACCACCAAGGGTTTCGAATTCCGCTTCTACCCCGGCGTGGACAGCGCCGGCTGGTACGGCGACGGCGGCGCAACGGGCTTCACGGTATCAAACATCCACCTGGACGTTCGACCAATCGAGATCACCGGGCCACTTTATAAGTAGTGGCCGCCCGCAGGCGCACGTTCGCGGTTAGTCCGCGCGTCCCGATCCCGGCAGGGATCGCAGATAATAGCCGGCGGTTGATCGCAGCGGCACCGCCGGTACCGCCGCCACCACGCGCCCGTCGTAACGATCCTGAAGGGATCGCAGAACGGACCGTCCAAGGCCCCCGCAACAGGGAGCAAAGCGCTGCCGATCGCGAACCGCGACGTACTGACTGGTTCGCTCGCTTTATTCTGGACGATGCAACAGGGCGCATTCTGGCCATCTGCATCTGTTTCGGTCGATGTGACCGAGGCGCGCCTTCGGGCGATCCATTCCTGACTCAGGATGGTTCGACCTGGGAACCAAAGGCAGATCGCCAAGTATCCTAGTTGGTTCTGGGCATGACCCCAGTGTCAGGCGGACAGACCGCGGCCGCATCCGTCCTCAGCCGCCCGTCGCGATTGGCTCTCGGGCTCTTTCCCCACTAAGATGACGCAAACTCGCGACGGTGCGAGTTCGTTGACGTTCAATCGCACCAACGGAATCTTTTATGTTACGCCGATGCGTCTGCATAGCGTTGCTTTCACATCTCGCGCTGGGCTGTTCCGACTCCACGAATTCTCTCAGCGGCGCAAATGCCCAAGGCGGCGCCGCGGCGGAAACGTCCGCGGAAACACCTTCCGCCTCCGAGCCGCCGTTCGAATTGCTCGACCTCGAAAGGTTTACTCGGCTGCCAGACGCCAAGCCGCCCGCGATGCGATCGCGGACGTTGCTTATGTACGATGCGCCTGGCAATGCCGTCGAAAGCTACGCGCTGCTCAAGAAAAATCTCGTCGCCGCGTATTGGCGCGAACTCCCTGGCGGAATGATTTCGGCCGAATATGGCTCGGCCAACGGGTTCTTCCGGCGGGGGAACCACGCCTTGACTCTGTCGTTGTCGAAGGGATCTCAACCCGACACGGTCTCGGTCACGATGCAGCATCACGGGGATTTGGACCTGTCTAAGTTACCGTTGCCCAAGGACGCCGAATCGGTCTATCGATTTCCCCATACCGCCGGCTACGTCACGCCCCTCGCCGTCGATGAAACGGCGAAGACGTTCGGCGACGCCATGACCGCCGCTGGATGGAGCGTCTACGGAAGCTCGCCCGGTTCCACGACTTACCGGCGCGGACCGCAGACGGTGCAGGTCTCGATAAGCTCGGCGCCCGCACAGGGGGGCAAAACGATGATGCAACTCTCGCCGCAACTACTGCCGGTCGATCTGCCGGTCCCGCCGAACGCTGAGGGCATACGTTTCAGCCACCGCCCGGTCGAGTTGAACTTCGAACACCCCGGCGATTGGAACGAGGTCGCCAAGTTCTATCAAACCGAGTTGCCTCGACTGGGCTGGAAGCCCACGACCGAAAACCTGATCGAGAACGAGAATGACGCGTTCCAAATCTACCGCAACGCGGAGCGGGCGCTGGCGCAATTGAAAGTCGAAACCCGCGGCGGCAAGACGCAGGCGACCGTTGAATACCAAAGCCCGACCGTCTTCGAGGAAAACGAGCAGCGGTTCCAAGAGCTCCGTAAGAAACGGGAAGCAGAAAAGGCGGCGAAGCCGTAGTCGACCGACTCAGTGAAAATCCCCTTAAGGTAGGGAATCATCGTCGCGACTGCGTCATCAGGGTGCGTTCTGGGTGCGCAACCGGCCGATTCAATTCCTGCGTTCGCCGATACAACTATTGCGTGCATCGCTCACATCGACGTCTTCACGACCGAAGCTTTGAATCGGCCGCGTCCGGGCGAGCTCAGGCGCCGCCACCCGCGCTCGTCGTCACGATCCTGAAGTGATCGCAGAACGAACCGCCCAAGGCGCCCGCAACAGGGAGCAAAGCGCTGCCGATCGCGAACCGCGACGTAGTTACAGGTTCGCTTGCTTCATTCTGGACGATGCAACAGGGCGCATTCTGGCCATCTGAATAGGCTTCCGTCGATGTGACCGATGCGCGCACGCGGCGGGGAAGTCTACAGAGCTGGCGTCCCAACAAACGGTCCATTTTTGCGAGTGTCACGCAGGCATGAGTAAATGACACGAATCCGCCGTTTCCGTTTCCACGGTGCGGCTTAACGCGCATGGCCCGCAACACCGTGGCAGGTTGCGTCGAACCTATGAACCGGCTTTATGAGCAAGATGCGGACTCGCTCTGCATCGGCCGGTACGTCGGTAGCTACGTTGGGTTAACGGTGGTCTCGGGAGGCATTCCGCTAGGGTTTGACATTGCAACGCCGGTGAAGCATCGGCACTACCAGTCCAGCCCCGGCGAGGCATGCCAGGACCATCGTGCTAGGCTCGGGCACAACGGTATGGATCTCTGCGCTATTGAACAGGCGGATCGCATCACCCGGATCTCCCAAGTAGAACTGCAAGGTGATCAGATGCGCAATTGTTGTGGGCAGAACTAGCGGCCCCAAATTTCCACCTACGAATGGTTGGGGGCTAGGGCTGTTGTTCACCGGTCCTTCATGTAGCTGCCCCAGGTTCTGGCCGTAGTCTGGGCTGACCGCTGCGATGAATGTCAAGTCGGCAAACCCAATCTGATTACCCAGCACGTTCTCGAACTGACCGTCGAGCGTGGCTGTGTGGGCGAACAGACCGGAAGCGGCGTAGTTGTGCTTGATATGAATCGCGCCATCAAGAAACTGGCCGCCGATATTCTCGATCAACGTGTCGGTGACGATGGTCGATACGGGCGGAAATCCACCGCCGCCGGTGGCCAACACGGTCCCAGTTGCCGACCAGTTGTTGCCCACATCTCCCACCGTGAACGGAATCTCAATATCCAGCAACGCAAGGTTCAAGTCTTCTGCCCCATTGTCGAGATACGTAATCGCGGGACCAGCGTCGACACTAATCTCGATCGAGAAGCCGGCCAGGGTCAACCCCGGCGCGCTGAGCAGATAGCCGATCGCGAGTAGGACTGAGTAGACGGTACTTCCTGAGCGGATTGGCCAAACGGATTGGAAGGACATGCAATTCGTCGATCGGCAATTTCGCATCGCAGAACTCCTTTGCCCTCAACCTCGCATTTGCGTTGAGTCTGGAACCAATCCAGGCTCGCATTTTCCGCCATTGTACTTATTTGCCTCCCTCCCGCATTAAGCGCCAAGTAATTCTATTCCCTGTGACTGGGGGCCAGGGACGAGGTTTCATCTCACAACCTGCCTGTCTGGGGACATCACGGCGGTGGACTTGCACGCAAGCGGCAAACCGCTAGTGGTTGGTGGCTCGGCCCATCCAATGGGATTTGAACGCGGAGCCCAAAATCGTTCGGTTTTCTTGCCCGTCTCATAAACAGTAAAAGGGCGTTTTCTCGGATTCTCAGATTCGGCACGGGTTGATGAGATCAATCGGTCGACCGCTGAAGGCGCCCGTTGTTGTTGCTCAACACCGCTACCGCTATCCTGGATTCCTTGACCCACGCCGCAAGGGAGAACGACATGAGCGCACGATACAGCCGAAGATCATGCATGAGATCTGCTGTGGCGGGTGGGGCGGCGCTGGGTTTCGGTGACCTACGCGCGTTCCTAAGTCTCAGTCCGGCTACCGCCGCCGAGGCCGACGTCGCGCCTGAGTTGATCCGCTTCACTCCCGATATCGAGCCAACTGTTCGGCTGACCGAGGAGACGCCACGCGAGAAAGCGATAGAGGTGATGATCGATCAATTGCGTCGCGGCTTGCCCTATCGACAATTCCTGGCTGCGCTCTTCTTGGCCGGGATCAGGCTAATGGACCGAGTGGGGCCGGGAAAGCGACACAGTGTCCTGGTCACGCATGCGGCCCATCAACTCAGTCTGGACGCGCGAACTGAAGAACGCCTGCTCCCATTGTTCTGGGCCCTGAACGACTTTCACGGAGAGTGGAGTAACAGCAAGCAACGGCGGGACGGAAACGTGCGGTTCCTTTCCAACCCGGTGGCAGGGCCACTGCCGTCCGGCAACAAAGCGGAACAAGAGTTTCAGAATGCGATGGACAAGTGGGATGTCGAAGGCGCCGACCGGGCGCTCGTCGGCTTGATCCGTAGTCGTGGCCCGCGACAGGTAATGGAAACGCTGTGGCCTTATGGCGTGCGCGATTGGCGCCGCATCGGGCACAAGGCCATCAGCATTGCTAGCACTTGGCGATGCCTACAAACGATCGGTTGGCAACATGCTGAGCCGGCGCTGCGGTACGCGGTGTGGGACCTGCTTGTCGAAGGCAAAGACATCAACGTCGGCGGCTATCGCTTCGACGATCAATGCTACGTGCCCAATCGAAGCCGGGTGAATGGCCGCGCCGTCGGCCGGCTGCCGGAAGACTGGGCCGGGACGCGCACCGATCATGGCTGCACGCTGGAGTTGGTGGCGCTGATGCGGGATGGGCAGACGGACGACGCCTGCCAACTGACTCTGACGCAACTGAGTGACGGGAAAACGCAGGCCGCCGCGGTCTGGGACGCCGTGCATTTGGTGACTGGTGAATTCATGATGAGGCGTCCGAATTTTGTCTTCCTTCACTCGGTCACTACGGCGAACGCGCTTCATTATGCGTTCCGTGAATCGGTGCAGACAGAGACTCGGTTGCTCATCCTGCTGCAGGCAGTCGGCTGGATGTGCCAGTACCGCAACGACAGCTCCAACAAGCAGCGGCCGATGAAAGGCGCGAAGATTACTGAGATGGTGCCGATTGATATTCCCACTCAACCCGAGGCCGCGGTGGAGGAGATTCTGGCTGCTGTTTCCGTGAGCAATGACCTCGCCGCTCAGAAGGCATACCGGTTCGCTCAAACGTATCCAGAGCCGGACGTATTCATGCAAGCTGCGCGACAATTGATCTTCATGAAAAGCACCGAGGCGCATGACTACAAGTATCCCGCCGCAATCTTCGAGGACTACAGCCTGGTCGATGCAAAATGGCGACCGCACATGCTGGCCGCGACAGTCTACTACCTCCGCGGCAGCAGCTTGCCTGACTCGCCGGTCATGCAACAGGCCCGCGATGCCGTAAGAAGCCTATAGAACATGTTCCTGTTCGTTTGCAAAATAGGTTCGTTTTGCGACACGACCGGCGATAAGAATTCCGCGGATCGACTGATGCGTCTGCGCATCTCATAAAACGGTTGAGTTCTCGGCACGGGCTAACCGTCTCGTAAATGGGTGGTTTTATTGGCTTAACCTGCTCTGCCCCCTGCACGCCGAGTTCATCGCCTCATGAGCTAGTTGTCCCACCCGACGATCGAACCCGTTGCAAGATGAAGGATTGCATTTCAGGAGGAAGGCACGCGGTCGGGAGTGTGACGAACTGGGCTTTGGAAAACAGCAAGAGCCCGACCTCCGAGAATTGCCAAACCTCTTTGATTGTGGACCAACGAAAAGTCGAAGTGCCAATGCTAGAGGTCATGCTGAAGGAAGACTCCTCAGCGCGAAATGTTGCCTTGGGATCGCCCATTTCGCGAAACTTGCTGATGGCATTGCGATAGTGCGTGACATAGACGGCGACCGCCATCGCAATCGCAAGTGCCAGAACCGACCCAAGAGCCCCAACCATCCACGACCTATCGCCTCGTACAACTAGAAACGCAAGAACAATCGCGAAAAGCACAATACCCACGGTAAATCTCGCTCCGACACTGCGACGCCAGAAGCCAAATACGGCTTTCCGTAGCAGCGGCTCAGAATAGATAAGCGTTGCCTTCGTATGTCATGGTGGCAATTGTTCCGCTGATCCGGCAGCACGGTGGCCAAGCTTCCGCCAGCCACAATTCTACCGGTCGTCGTCATCTTCTGCACTGTGTCTCCGAAACCCAAGAGTGGTCATAAAAGCCTTGGCTTTCTGGGGCGTCTCATAAGCCGTAAAACGGTCGCGTACCGGGACGGGTGTTGGCGACCCTGGTGGCCCAAGAGTTCACGAGCACCAAGTCCTAAAAACTCATCTCAAAAATCAAAATGCCAGGAACTCGTTCGAGGCGACGTTTTTGGGAGGGTCGCTTGTTCTCGGTTGGCACTTCGGTCCGACACGCCGACGCGTCCCGCAATGCATCGCTGTAGGACCTTGAATCGTCGTTCGCCCGGACTCTTCTACATCTGCTCGACGACATCAATCCCCAACAGCTCCAAGCCTTGCTTGAGCGTGCGGGCCGTCAGGTCGCATAGAAGCAACCGGCTGGCGCGGAGTTCTTCTGTTTCGGCCTTCAGCACGTGGCATTGGTCGAAGAATGTCGAATAGCGACCGGCCAGGGCGAACAGGTATGTGGTGAGCTGATTCGGCCGATGGTCGGCGATCACGTCTTCCAGGGCCTCGGCAAATCGCAATAGTTCCACGCCCAGCGCGCGCTCGGCCGAAGCCTGGAGTGTGATCCGTGCGCCGCTGGCGCGAAGTTGCGCCACATCGATTCCGCCACGGCGAAAGATGCTCCGCACCCGGGCGTACGAATACTGCATATACGTGGCGGTGTCTCCCTTAGTGGCCAGCATCTTGTCGTAGCTGAAGACGTAATCGCTGGTCCGGTTCTGCGACAGGTCTGCGTACTTCAGCGCCGCGATGCCTACCGTCTTGGCGACGGCGCGGCGTGTCTCGGCCGAGAGTTCCGGTCCGTCCGGCTTGGCGTCGTCATTGGCGGAAACGATCGCGTGGGCACGCTCCACCGCTTCGTCCAGCAATCCTTCCAGGCCGACGGTGTCGCCGGAGCGCGTCTTGTACGGGCGGCCATCTTCGCCCAGCACGGTGCCGAAGCTCACGTGGTGAAACGCGGTATTGTCGTAACCCCACTTGCGCGCCGTGGCGAACAACTGGTCGAAGTGCAGACTCTGCCGATGGTCGACCACGTAGAGAATCGCGTCCGGCTTCCAGCGCTCGTGGCGATATTGGATCGTGGCCAGGTCCGTGGTGGCGTAGAGAAAGGCGCCGTCTTTTTTCTGCACGATCATCGGCGCGTCAAAGCCTTCGACAAAAACGCACTCGGCGCCTTCGCTCTCGCTGGCCAGGCCACGGGCGCGCAAGTCGCCCACCACCGCGCTCAAGCGATCGTGGTAGAAGCTCTCGCCCAGCGTCTCGTCGAAGGTCACGCCTAGCCGCTGGTAGAGATGCTCGATTGACGCCATGCAGGCGGGCATGAACTCTTTCCAGAGGCGCTGATTCTCGGCGTCGCCGGCGTGCAACCGCGCGGTCTCGGCCAGCACGGCCGTGCCAATCTCCGGATGTTGCGCGAACAAATGCGCCTGATGCGCGTCGTCGTCGATCGCCGCCACGTTTCGTTTGACGGTCGCTAGTTTATCGCGGGCTTCGGCCAGTTCGCTCTCGGCGCGCTTCTGAGCTTGCTGCGCTTTCTTTTCGGCCTTTTTCGCCGCCTCTGGGTTGGCCTCTTGCGGCAGGGGCGCGGCGCGTAGTTCCGCGATCGCGGCCTCGGCCGTGGCGACTGCGCGCTCCATCTCCGGCAAGCGCTTCTGGCCGTCGTGGTAGTCAATCACCTGATGGACCAGGCGGTACAGCCGGGCGAGCTCGTCGACTTGCGACTTCTCGTAGGACGCCTTGTCCAAGAAGTGCTTATAGCCGTACAGGATCATGCCGAACTGCGTGCCCCAATCGCCAATGTGGTTATCGCCGACCGCAGTATGCCCCAGAAACTTGAGCGTTCGGTAGAGGCTATCGCCGATCGCCGTCGAGCGGATGTGGCCGACGTGCATTGGCTTGGCGACGTTGGGCGCGGAGTAGTCGACGATGTACGTTCGCGGATGTTCGGGGGGCTCAATGCCCAGTCGGTCGTCCTGGGTCATGCTCTGCAGGCGCGCGGAGATCCAGTCGTCTCGCAACGAGAGGTTGATAAAGCCTGGCCCGGCGATCGTGGCGGGTAGGCACAAATCTTCGATCTGCAGGCGTTCGACAATCTGCGTCGCCACGTCGCGCGGCGGGCGCGAGAGACGCTTGCCCAGCGGCATGGCCATGTTGGCCTGGTAGTCGCCGAACTTGGGGTCCTGGTTGGGCCGCACCATGCCGACCCACTCGTTCAGATCCGCGGCGCTATCGCCGCCGGCCGAGGCCGCGGGGACTACTGCGGCGAGCGCCGTGAGGAACCGTCGCCGAATTTCTGCAATTACATTCATGGACCAAAACCGCGGGCTGAAAACGATGGAATGAAAACGCAACCGCCGCGCAATCGAAAATCGCGCGGCGAACCGGACACTTTGGACGCCGCCAATGGGCGCGCGTATTCTGCGCGCTGGTGGCAGCGAAAAGCGACTTTGCACAAGGCGCACGGAATCGCGCCTGGCGCTACGCGCGGAAATGTCCTGCGGACTGCCAGTGCGCTTAAGCGCGGCCCAGGCGTAGTGTCCCCATTTGGACCACGTCCGACAAGTCGAGCGGGACGCGGCGGGCCATCCCCCAGAGTTGTTCCAAGGAATAGAAGTCGCGCGCTTCGGCGTCCAACAGGTGGATCACCACGTTGCCGTAGTCGAGCAAGATCCAGCGGCTATCGACGTAGCCTTCGATCCCCATGCGGCGTTCGCCCATGGTGTCTTCCAGACAGTGGTCGATTTCCTCGCTCATGGCGTGGAGCTGCCGCCGGCTGGTTCCGGTGGCCAGGACAAAATAGTCAAACTCGGAAGTCGCTTCCCGCATGTCGAGGATCACGACATCGCGTCCTCGGTTTTCAGCCGCAGTCCGGGCAGCCGCAATGGCCAAGTCGAGCGCCCGATTTGGTTTGGAAGATGCTTCTGCATACCGGCTGACGCTGGAAGTCGCCACAGACGGTCCTTTCGCAAAGTTTGACGTATTGCCCCCATAGATTCCCGGAGGGAACGCAGGCTGTAATACCCACTGCTTCATTCTACACAGTCGAGACCCCGGAGCCAGCAACCAGGTTCGCCAAAACGGGCGGAAAGCGGTCTTTCCGGGGGCGTTAAAGTTTGCCTGAAGCCACGCGCGGAGCACGGCAGCGGATCTGGAGCCCTCGCTTTTTGTTGCTGGCAGTCTAGCAGCGGTCTATGATCGACCGCGCCTATGAAACCCGCCGGCGCCACCCATTGCGAACGTTCCGCAGCGGCCGACCCCCGTCGGGCCAGGCAATCCGGCGTCCGTTGCCGGTCGTGGATTGGCATGTTTTGGAACGGCAGCCCGCGGTTGGTGCTCTTCTGCGGCGCTCTAATCCTGGCGGCCCTGGCCGAGGAATGCCCCGCGCAGGGCTACGCGCCAGAAGAGGCCGTTCGCCGCATGACGCTCCCGGCCGGATTGGAGGCGCGGCTGGTCGCGGCCGAGCCCCTCGTGCGACAGCCGGTAGCGATGGAGTTCGACGATCGCGGTCGGCTGTGGGTCATTCAGTATCTGCAATATCCGAATCCGGCGGGTCTGAAGCGGGTCAAGGTCGACCGCTTCTCGCGGACCGAATACGACCAGCAGCCGGCGCCACCCCCGCGTGGCCCGCGCGGCGCGGACCGGATTACCATCCTGCAAGACGCCGACGGCGACGGTCTGGCCGAGAGCGGCAAGGACTTTGTCGCTGGTTTGAATCTTGTCAGCGGCCTGGCGTTTGGACATCGTGGCGTCTTTGTTCTGAATGTGCCCTACCTGCTCTTCTATCCGGATCGCAATCAGGATGATATTCCGGACGCCGATCCAGACGTGCTGTTGACTGGCTTCGGGATGGAGGACGCCCACAGCGTGGCCAACTCGCTCACGTGGGGCCCAGACGGTTGGCTCTACGGCGCGCAGGGGAGCACCGTGACCAGCAAGATCCGCGGGATTGAATTCCAGCAAGGCGTTTGGCGCTACCACCCATTGAGCAAAAAGTTCGAACTCTTCTGCGAAGGGGGCGGTAACTCCTGGGGGTTGGATTTTGATCCGCAGGGTGAGCTGCTCTACAGCACCAACCTCGGCGGATCGACCATGCTGCATGGCGTGCAAGGCGCCTACTATTGGAAGAGCTTTGGCAAGCATGGCGCGCTGCACAATCCGTACGCCTTTGGATATTTCGATCACGTGCCGCACGCCAACTTCACCGGCGGCCATGTCACCGTCGGCGGAATTGTCTATCAGGGCGATCTGCTGCCAGCCGAATTCCGCGGCCGTTACATTGCCGCCGACCTGCTAGGTCACGCGGTGCACTGGCACACGATCGCGCCGCGCGGCGGCACCTTTCAATCCGCGCACGCCGGAACGCTGCTGACGGCGAACGACACCTGGTTCGCGCCCAGCGATGTGACGACAAGTCCTGACGGCGCGATCTACGTGGCGGATTGGCACGACCAGCGCACGGCGCATCCGGACCCAGACGCGCAGTGGGACCGGCGAAATGGACGCGTCTATCGGATTCAACCGACGGGCGCGAAGCCAGCCAAGATGCGCGATCTCCGGTCGGCGACTTCGGCCGAACTGGTCGCAGCGCTCGATGAAAAGAACGAGTGGTATCCGCGCCGTGCCCGGCTGGAATTGGCCGCACGGCGTGATCCGGAGATTGCGGCCACGCTGTTCGATAAGCTCCAGACGCCCGCGGCCGCGCCGAATATCGCCAACGAGCACGCGGCACTCGAAGCGCTCTGGGCTTTGCACGTTAGCGGTGGATTGTCCGCAGACCGGGCGCAGAAGTTGTTGGATCACCCACAAGCAACAGTCCGAGCATGGACCGTGCGGCTGGTGGGAGACGAGTCCGCCGTGACGCCGGCAATGTCCCAGAGATTTGCGGCGCTCGCGCAATCTGACGAAAGTTTGATCGTCCGCCGTCAACTCGCCTGCACTGCGGGCAGGCTGCCGCCGGCCGTAGCGCTACCGATCCTGGCAAAGTTGTGGGGCCATGTCGACGACTTTGCCGATCCGTACATGCCGCTGTTGAACTGGTGGGCGCTGGAACACTGCGTTACGCAGGCGCCGAACGAGGTGTTGGCGTTTGCACTACGGCCTGAAATCTGGACGATCCCGGCCGTGCGGAACTTTTTGCTGCCGCGCCTGGTCAGGCGGTACGCCATGGAAAAGGGAGAAGCGCCAAACGCCGGCGCGATGCGGCTGTTGGCGCTCGTGGACCGACTTCAGGGTTCGGCGGAATTGGAGTGGGCGATCCTGGCCGAGTTGGACGAAACCCTCCACGCGCGGGGACTTGTAGGCGGAACGGCGTGCGCGGCGTTTCCGGGTTTATTGGAGCGAGTCCAGGAAGAGTCCGAAGCAGCGACCAACGACGAGCTATTGATGCGGTTGGCCTGTCGCTTGGGAGACGCCGTGACCGAGGAACACGCGCTGGAGCGCGCACTGGACACGAAACTCAATGTCGAAGACAGAGTCAGTGCCATTCGCGCGCTCGCCGAGTCGAACAACGCCGACAAGTTTGCCCAGCTGGCGATTCTGCTGCCCGGCAGCGAATCACCCAGAATGAAAGAGGCTGTGCTGCGCGCGATTGCGCGGAGCAACGACGCTGGCATGGCCGAGAGAATACTGTCAGCGTATCCGTCGATGAACGCGGCGCTTCGCGCTCAGGCGCGAGATCTGCTGCTCTCCAAACGCGATTGGGCGGCGATGTATCTGGAACGGATCGACGCCGGCCAGGCCGACGCCGCGGAAGTTGACGTTGCGCAACTGCGCCTGGTGGCCGCGCACGTGGACGCAACGTTGGACGCGCTAGTCCGCAAACATTGGGGCGCCGTGCGGTCGGCCACGCCGGAAGATCGCCTGGCGGTCGTTCGCCGGTTAAACAACGATCTCCGCGCCGCGGCCGGCGACGTCCGGCATGGGCAGACGCTGTTCAAGAAACACTGCGGCGTCTGTCACACGCTGCTGGGGGATGGCGAAAAAATCGGTCCTGATCTGACGCACGCCAACCGGCACGATCGAGAGTTTCTTTTGGCCAGCCTGATCGACCCGACGGCGGTCGTTCGCAAGGAGTACGTCAGCTTTGTCGTGCAAACGACCGACGGCCGCGTCGTGACCGGTTTGATCGCCGAGCAGGACGCCGGCAGCGCGACGATCCTCACAGCCAAGAACGAGCGCGTCCGGCTAGCCCGCGGCGAGATCGCGTCGCTGGAAGAATCGCCGCAATCTTTGATGCCTGAGAATATCATCGAGCAACTTTCGCCGCAGGAACTGCGGGACCTGTTCGCGTGGCTGGAGCAACCGGCCCCCAAGCCCCCAGAAAAGTAGCGCGCGGACAAACCAACGGTTGCAGTCGCGCACAGATTATCACGGGAGAATCCGCTATGACGAACTCCACGAGTCGAACGGGCCTTTACTGCGTTTCGTTGAGCCTGCTCTGCGCGATCGTTTCGGTCACGCACGCGGAGGAGCCTGTCGCGCGGCGCGCCTATGACAATCGCCTGACGCCAATGAACAACGCGCAACCTCTGTTGGCGGACTATCCGGAGTTTGTGGAGCCGGTGCGAGAAACGGCCCGCTTTGAGGCGGCGCCCTTGGTCGATCAGTCGCAGGCCGATCTCGACGTCCGTGCCTGGCGTTTCTCGTACAACGCCCGGGGGATTGTCGAGATTCCGAACCGGTTGCGCGGCAAGGAGACCGCGGTGATTGTCGTCCATCCCTGGGGAATCGACGACGGGCAGGGTTGGAACACGCCGCAGCCGGCCGGCGTGGCGTTTCAATGCACGCCGGAGAAGAACAAGATTCTGAATCAGCACATTGGCCAGGTGCTGAACCCATTTCTCGCGACGATTCGTCCTCGCGTTGGCCTGGTTCTCTACAGTCTCCCTGGCAAGGAGGACCCCATTCGCAAGCAGATCTATCGTTCGTTTCGCGGCCAGCCGACGGCCGCGGATCGCGCGCGCGGCGCGGAGCAGTTGAGCTCCCGGCTCGCCACGTTCAGCTACATCGGCCAGCCGCTGCCGGCGGAGTTGCAGATCGATCAGGAGCTACCCGTTGCGGATTATTTCAAGCAGTTCCGGGGCCTGGACGCCACGGCGCGATTTAATCACGAAGGTTTTTGGGAGCAGCCGGTTCCGGTATCCAAGCAGATCCAGGTTGATCCGTTGGATGTGGTGATCTACGACGGCGAAGGCTACCCGCCGCTGCGCGAATTTCTCAAGAAGCAAGGCATCCGCCACGTGCTACTGACTGGTTACAACACGGACATGTGTTTTTGCAAGACGACGGCCGGATACGAAAATCTATCGCCGGACTTCAATGTGTTTCTAGTGGGCGACGCCACAATCGCCACATTCCCGGCCAACCCTAGCCCGCGCTTTGCGACCAACGCGGCGATCTCATTCGCCTCGCTCGACCAACTGGTAACGCAAATCTCCTGGATCCGCCCACGCGCCGCGGGGCAAGCCAAACGCTGAATTCACAACTACTCTCAAGAAGCATCAACCAGCCATGATCGCTCCTCCAACTTCAACCATCCAGCGGCGAAAATTCCTGGGCCAGACTGCCGCGGCCGGACTGGGCGTAGCCGCAGGCATGGGCCGCATGGCGACTGGCCGCGCGCTGTGGGCGGCCGACAAGCCGGCAGCCGATGATCCAGACGCGGAGACGGCGCTGGTGGCCATCACGCTCGACCTGGAGATGAGCCGCAACTTTCCCAATTGGGAAGACACGCATTGGGATTACGAAAAGGGAAACCTGAATGGCGACACCAAGCGATATACGCTCGAAGCTTGCCGGCGCGTGAAGGCCGTTGGTGGCGTGGTTCATGCCTTTGCCGTCGGTCGGGTTTGCGAGCAGGACAATCTCGATTGGCTCAAGCAGATTGCCGCCGAGGGGCATTCGGTCGGCAATCACACGTACGATCACGTGAACGTCTGCGCGCGGACGCCCGCGGAGACGCAGTTTCGCTTTCAGCGTTCGCCCTGGCTGGTGAAGGGACAAACGGCCGAGCAGATCATCGCGGAGAATATCCGGCTGACAACGCTGGCGCTCCAGCAGCGCACTGGGATCCGCGCTAGCGGGTTTCGCACGCCGGGCGGTTTCGCCAGTGGCCTCTCGGATCGGCCCGACGTGCAGAAGCTGATCCAAGCACAAGGCTTTGATTGGGTCAGCAGCAAGTATCCAGCGCACCCGCTGGGTGAGCCAGGCCAGAAGCCGGACGCCGCAGTGTACGAAGCGCTACGGAAAGCGCAGCCCGCCGCGCAACCGTTTTTGTATGAGACCGGGCTGTGCGAAATTCCGATGAGCCCGCCGAGCGATATCACGGTCTTCCGCACAGGTCGCTGGAAGCTCGATTGGTTTTTGCGTGGCGTGGAGCAAGGCGTCCGCTGGGCGATTGAGAATCACGCAGTATTCGATTTTCTCTGCCACCCGTCCTGCCTGTACGCAGTCGACCCCGGCTTCCACACGCTGGATCTGATTTGCGACCTGGTAGGCTCCGCCGGCCCAAAGGTGCGGATCGTCGATCTAAACACCATCGCCCGCCGGACGCGCAAAGCAGCGGAAGCGGCGAAGAAGACCGGGTAGTGGCGAACATTCACTACGGACCACTTTGACGCAGATTTTCACGGAGGACATCGGATGATTTGGGGTAGGAGACTGGCGATTGTCGTTTCAATTCTGTCGGTTGTTTGCTGGTCAGGCAGGCTGGCGGCGCAAGATGTTTCGGCTACTGATCCGAACGACGAGCGCGCCGCTAACAGCAAGGCCATCGACGCCTTCGTGCTTGACCTGACCGATGCACGGTTAGATTCCGCCAAGGGCAGCCAGGCGTTTCAGCTCGAATTTCGCATGACCGTTGGCTCGGATGCGCTGGAGGGGCCAAGGCCCATGGCCCGCATCGTCTGCGAGTCGGACGGGACGCGCGTGGCCATGCTGCTGCTGACGGATCGAGGCAATCCGCTGGCTTACGTTGGGCAAAAGGGCATGTATATCATTGACTCCACGAAGCCTCGCAGCCTACTGTTCGTCGAGGATGGCCGGTTTGTCTTTGAATGCGGGGGCAATTCCGCGAGAGCCGATATTACTTTCAGCAATACGTTGGATACATCACGTTGTTATCTCAATCCGCACTATGTCGCCCGCTATTTGCTGGCAAGTGATCCGAGGACCGAGGCGTTTTCTATTAGCGGAGACATGGTTTTCGACGATCCTAAATCGGCGAAGTTGGTTATTGGCAAGTCGCGCGAAGCATGGAGTGGATCAACGCTCATTCGATCCATATCCATGAACAGAACGCTCAATGGAGATTGGGGAATCACGAATATCCAATCGGGCGCCGGCATCACGCGAAGGATCCTTCCCTTGGAGCCTGTATTTGCGGAATTTACCGGCGCGAAGGCCGAGCCTGAATCGGCTGAGCAATTCATGCAAGCGATCCCGCTCCTAAATCAAAAAGAATTCGCCGCACGACTTGCTGATGCCGATGTCATTGCCACCGCGGAGGAACTGGGCGATTTGTGTCGCGCAAAATGGGGAAGCACGCCTGATTTCCGCAAGCAGGTTGCCGCTGGTCTGAAGCTGCTCGACGCCGGCGTAGCGGCCGCCGCCAAGGATCCAAGTCTTCTGCTGCAAGAACAACTTGAACGGTTTTATACCCAAGTGCTGTATAGCCCATTGGTTGTTGACGGCGCCGTCGCCAAGAGGTTCGATGATTCGTTCCTAGTCGCCGGCCGAGATCCGAATCGAGCTGTCTTACACGCTGAAGCCGTGTTGGGAAAAGAACTTCAGGATCAGCTTTACAAAACGTTGAGCAATCTGGTGTGCGAACGGCGTCTGAACGAGGCGTCGCGATTTCGAGCCCTCGATATTCTTGGTAGCTTGGGTCTTCCCGACGATCATCCTGAGCTTGCGAGAATCTCGCTCTGCATTGCCGAAGAAAAGTCGCCGCTGCTTCGTCAGATGTTGGCGACGGTTCGGATCCGTCAACTGGACGGCACGGCAGAAGATGTCGCCCTGATCCGGAAGGCGTTTCAGTCGCCAGGTTTGTCGGCTGAAATGCAGGGCGTGTTGCTGGAAGCACTGTTTCTGGCCGGCGCCACGCAGGAATTGTCCGACCAATGCGCCAAACTCATGGCCCCTGGCGCGCTGGACGCCGAGCGAGCGAAGCGCTGTCAACTAGCGGCGCCGTGCAGTCGCGAAGGGCAGGACATCTTAATCGCTGCGCTGAAGAAGCGTGGGACAGACTTTCTGCCGTTGAGCGACATTCTCAATCTACTCGGAACCCGGATTGGGCCTGACAATCCGCAGTGGCCCGATCTGATCGACCACCTGGAAACGATCGCGCTCGATCGCCAACTGCCGATTGCCGCCCGGGTTCGAGCATCACAAATTGCTGCGACTTCACGCGAGCTTAGGCCCTTTCGAGAGCGGTTCATTCGTCAGACTCTTGCCGAAGGAGAGCGGGCGCTGGTTATCTGCGCTGTTGGAAAGCATCTTACCGCAATGCCGGAAGCGCTGGTGTTTGTGGATGACATGGCGCCACTGCTCAAGTCGAAAGACCGAGCCGTGCGTCTGGTGGTGGCGGGCGTCTTGGCGTTGAGGTCGAACGCTCCATTGCAAGTGGAATATCATCCGGTGATAGTCCGGTTTTTGGAAGCGATTGACGCAACTGACGACGATGAATTAAAGAAGCTGGGAGTCGTGATTCGCAATCGCCTGGACCTGAAATAGGTCGCCGATGCGCCTGACTTGCACAGCCAGTATTCATAGATGTGGCTCACCAAGCGGCGTTCACTGCCTGGGGACGCGCCGATTGCCGTGCGTTGTGGAGGTTGATTGCATGTTTGCCTCGACCGCCTGGTTACCGCCGGCGCAGGTGTCAGCGGCTAGGGCAAAGGGAGAAGCTCGAGATCAGCGGACCTGTCACACTACTCCGCCGCAACAATGGTCCAAGGAGAATTGCAATGTGTTGGATTCCTGTTTTTAAGTCGCTTGGACTGGTTGGGCTTGGGGCAATGTTGGCCTCTGCTGTCGTGGGTCCGCGGGTCGTGGCCGCTCCCCGCACTCGCGACGACGTGAAAGGATCGACCATCGAACAATTGGTGAAGGATTTGGAATCCGACGATGAAGGCGTCCGCTGGACCGCCAGTGAGCACTTGCCCGAAAGGATTGCAAAGATTCGTGGGAATCTGCAACGGATAGCGCAGTATCGGTCGAACAGCGACTCTCCAACCGCTAAAGAGGCCTTGGCTGCGGCGCGAATTGCAAACTTCACGTCACCCGGTGGAGAGGCGTCCGATATGGTGCTGAGAGTAACTCAGCGACACCGTGATTTCGTTGGTTCGTCAAGTCGGTTTCGCAGTTACCCTTTTGCAAGATCGCTTTCACATCACGGTCTGAACGCAATCCCGCCGATCATTTCACGCTTGAGATTATCCGATCCCAAAGGCTTCTCGGACCAGTCCATGGAGTGTTACGCGTTCATCATCGTGCAGAATATGAAACAAGGCTTCGGCAGCGCGGAGGAAGCGCCTGCGATCCTGCGGCGCGCAAATCAAGGGGCGCCGCGGCCGGAGAATCTTGATCGTCTAATCAAGAAGATCGAGGAGCAACTTCGCCAAGAGCAATAACCTGTCATGACGCATCTTCGATTCGCATTCTCCGTCGCCGTGCTCGCAATGGTGTCCGTCGCCTTACCCGGTTGCGGTCGCATGGCCAAGATCGCCGGCGGCACATGGCATCAGAAGTTCAACTGGAAGGCGGAAGACTACTTTGACGATGCGCACGTAATCGCGCTTTGCCACGCCATCGAGAAGAACGACATCGCGGAGATCGACCGCCTGGTGGCCGCCGGCGCCAACGTCAACGCGCAAGGCAAAGGGAAAATGACGCCACTGTTGTGGGCCTTCCCTGACAACAAGCTGGATCGTTTCAAGCGGTTGCTTGAGCACGGCGCCGATCCGAATGTCCTTATCGAGAGCGATTTTGGAACACGTGACGCAATGATGCCGGGCGTGGCCGTCACGCACATGGCGATCATGACGTCATTTCCTGGCTACTTTGACGCTGTTTTCGCTCACGGAGGCGATCCGAATCTCGAACAGCGGACCAGAACCTTAGGACGCGGAGACACGCCGATATTCTTAGTGATTGAATCGGGCGCGCGAGACAAACAAGCAAGGATTCGGCAGCTTTTGGCAATGGGGGTGGACATCGACAAGCCAAGTGGGACCGGTAATACTCCTGCCATGTGGGCCGTTGCTTGGTTTGAGCAATTCGATCTTGCACGAATGCTACTTGAAACGGGGGCCGACCATCAGCTCTTTAGGGGAACCACCAACAGTAGACTCGTGCACGATGTCCTGAGACAAAGGCGAAAAAAGAACAAGAGCGCGTCGTGGAGTCGACAACAATGGTCCGACTATCAAGCCGTCATTAAGTGGCTTGAAGCGCATGGCGAGTCCGTTCGCGACGCAGAGGCGGACCTCGACCGCTGGCAATCCTGGTCGCCCGAGGAATATCCCGAAAAGATGAAGGCCGAAATCGCGGAGCGTAAAGCAACGGAAGCACAAGCCAAAAAAGCCGCTCCGGCTCCAGAGGACAAGGCCGATCAAAAGTAACTTCTAACACAGAGTCTCAGGCGCCGTCGGGTTAACTCCATGCACCGTCAATGCGCAATTGTCGCTATTCTGCTAACCGTGGCCAGTTTGGCCGGCTGCGGCCCCGTTGCCAAGATCGCCGGCGGCACTTGGCATCAGAAGTTTCAATGGAAGGCCGAGGACTATTTTGACGATGCGCAAGTCATTGCGCTTTGCAAGGCAATCGAGAAGAACGACATCGCCGAAATTGACCGTCTGGTTACCGCCGGGGCGAACGTCAACGCGCAGGGCAAAGGGAAGATGACGCCGCTGTTGTGGGCGTTTCCGGACAACAAGCTCGAGCGCTTCAAGCGGTTGCTGGAGCACGGCGCCGATCCCAACGTTATGGTCGAAAGCGATTTCAACACGCGCGCCGTGATTATGTCTGGTGATTCCGTGACACATATGGCCTGCGCGACGGAATTCCCCGGTTACTTCGAAGCGGTCTTTGCCCATGGCGGCGATCCCAATATGTTGAAATCGACAAAGAGGGCGAGAAATCAGACGCCGATCTTCACCACTTTGCAGGGACGCGCGCCAGAAAAAATCAAGAAGGTGAAGTTTCTGATTGATCAGGGCGTCGACCTGAATCATATCGATGGCATGGGCTATACGCCGGCGATGGGAGCACTCGGCCAATTCAATCTTGCAAGGATGATACTGGAAGCGGGCGCCGACCCACGGGCGTACCATGCTGATCAAATCCAGCGATTGATTCATATCCTTGCGAGAAGAGGGCGAGAACGCCAGGGTTGGTCGCCCGAGCTACGTCAAGATTTTGATGCCCTCGTCCAATGTTTGGAAGACCACGGTGAATCGCTCCAGGCAGCCAAAGAGGACATTAAGCGCTGGGATTCCTTTTCTGGCGAGGAGTTTCGAAAGAAGGTAGACTCCGAAATCGCCGAGCGCAAGCGCCGCGAGCGTCAAGAGAAGAAAGCGGCCGCGCCGGCGCCGCAAGACCAACCGGTCAATCCGGATTGACCGTGCCCGGCTCGTCGATCGGTCGCCTTGCGCAGCGTCAGACGTTGCCATCTGGAGGCAGATGTTGTCGGGCAATTCCGCAAGCGCCGCGTCTTACTTATACGGCGTGGCCGGGCGGGATGTGATGGCGTCGGATTCCATCGCGGCGTCGGCTGGTAGGGCCAGGCGCATGCCGGGGGCGAGGTGGTTGTAGTCTTCGCCCAATTGGTCGCGGTTCAGCTCGTACACTTCGGACCAGCGAGACGCCTTGCCCAGCTCATACCGGGCGATGTCGAACAGCGTGTCCCCTTCTTGCACCACGTACGTGTGGCCGGTGTTGGGCGCTCTGTGCGAACTGGCTTGGAATGCGCCGCCGTTCGACGCCGGAGTCGCGCGCTGCTTAGGGCAGAGGTTCGGATAATCTCGCCGCAGCGTTTCGGCCGGCGGAGTTGAGATCTTCTCGCCCACGGATAGGCCGACGTTAGGCGTCCCCGGCTTGCGATTGTGACGCTGCAGCGCCTTGAAGAAGCCGGGCGCGCCGTAGACTTTTTGCGAGATCGTCCAGAAGCTGTCGTTCGGCTCGACGATGTACGATCCGTCGCGCGATGGCCGATGCGCCAGGTCCGCGTGCTCGTACGGCATGTCATGCCGCGGCGGTGGCGTTGCCGAAGCGGCGTGCGCTGTAGCGGCCGGCGCGGCGTGTGCAGCGGCCGGATGGGCCGGAGCGTGATCGGCGACGGCGGCGTGCGGCGCAGCGCCGTGCGCTGCGGGCGCATTGTGCGCCGCGACGTTCGCGCCCGGCGCGTGAGAATCGGCGGCGCCAGGGTGTTGCGCTGGGTAGCGATCGTCCGTGTACCGCGAACCGTACGGCGCGTCGTGCGGCGGCTCGTGCGCCGTCTGATTGACGCCTGCCGGTTCGCCCAAGCCCTGCGGGCCTACGGCGTGCTGCGCGTCAGGCTGTTGTGCGTCGGAATCCGCTGGAGAGTTTAACTGCGGCTCCGCCGAGCGGTTTAACTGCGGTTCCGTCGCTGGCGCCAGTTGGGGCTCGCCGGCGGGCACGAGCGATCCATCGTCGTTCGGCTCGAGTGGAAGTTCATGATCGGCCAGTGGCGCCGGTTCTGTCTGTGTCGCCGCGACAGGCTGCACGTTTCCATCGGTCAGGGCGCCCTCGGCCGCTGCGCCAACCAGGGCCGCCGGTACCGCGCGCGTATCGCCAAAGGGAGTCGCCGTGGCGCTGGCCGGTGGCATGGCTTGCGCGTCTGGTTCAATCGGCTCTTCAACGGGCGCGGCCATCGGTTGGGCGTATCGATCAGCGCCGGGCGAAAACGGATCGACCGCGCCGGCCGTGTCGCTCATCGGAACTTGCACCGGCTCCGCCAACTCTTGCGCAGGCGGAGCGTCCGCTGCGCCGCCGTCTGGTTGCGCGCCGTCAGGCTGCGCGCCTTCGGCAGGTGTCCCGTCCGCAGCAGCGGCGACTACGGTTCCTTTGCTGCGGATGCCAGGCATGCCCATCTTTACGTAGACGATCCCGGCCAGCACCATCATCAGCGTGCCGATCACCGAGAGACCTACTTTGACTTCGCGCCCCATGTTGGCCGTAGTCGTCTGATTTTCCGGCGCGGCGTCTTCGGCGCCGTCGTCCTCGTTGGTCAGCTCGGCGGAATTTTCGGACATCATGCCTGGTTCTCCGTAACGTGGCAAAATGAGATTGTTTCGAACGGGGCGTGTCCTTACGCCCTGGCCGCCACGCGCAACTTAGCGCTGCGCGCGCGGGGATTGGAATACGTCTCTGACTCTTGTGGTCGAAGTGGTTTTTTGGTCACGACCTGATAGCGATCGTCGTTCCGAAACGCCTCTTTCACGCGCCGGTCTTCCAATGAGTGAAAGCTGATCACGGCAATCCGGCCGCCAGGGCGCACGCAGTCCGGCAGCCGCTCCAAAACCTGATCCAGTGATTTCAGCTCGTTATTCACGGCAATCCGTAGCGCCTGAAAAGTCCGCGTCGCCGGGTCCAGCCTGCGGGTCTCGGGAGACCGCGGCACGGCGCGACGCACGATCTCGGCCAGTTGTTGCGCAGTTTCGATCGGTCGTTTCTCTCGCTCTTCGACAATCCGTCGGGCAATCCGCCGGCTGAATCTCTCTTCGCCAAATTCGTAAATCAGGTCCGCCAGCGGTTCGGCTCGCATGCGATTTACCATCTCGCTGGCGGGGTGTCCTTCTTCTGGATTAAATCGCAAGTCGAGCGGACCATCCGCGTCGAAACTGAAGCCGCGCTGGCGATCCGCCAATTGATCGCTCGACAGGCCCAGATCGAGCAGCACGCCGTCGACTTTTTCCAGCTTGAGTTGGGACAGCACCTCGGGGATGTCGCAGTAGTTTGCAATGAACAAATGAACGGGCAAATTCGCTACGACCGGCTTCGCCGCAATTACCGCGGCCGGGTCTCGGTCGAGCGAGATAATCAGTCCCTCGGCGCCAACGCGCTCGGCGAGCGCTCTGGTATGACCTGCGCCTCCTAACGTTCCATCAATCAGTACCTGACCAGGCTGCGGCGCAAGCCACTCGAGGACTTCGTCCAGCATGACAGGCACATGCCCTGTGGTCCCCGGCGCATCTTCTGACGACGACATGAAAATTCCGGGGCTGGGCACGCAAAGGGTGCAGAGAATGACGGAGAAGGTCCACCGCGTCAAGCTACGATTCCGCTGCTAGCTGCGGTGAGACATTGTGCGAGCTTACCACGGCGCAGCACTCGATGGGCGGTGAACTAGGACCTAACGTGCATGGAACCGGGGGCGATGGGCAGCGAACCCCCGCCGCTTAGCCCTTGCGGGCGTCCTTTGGGATCAGCGACTGATAGAGCTCCGCGTAGGCACGGCACATGGCGGCTGGGGAAAACACCCGCTCCGCCCGCAAACGGTTCTTGGCGCCGGTCTGCGCCGCTAGCGGCAGGTCTGTCAGCAGCGTCCGCACGCCGGCGGTCCATTTTTCCGTGTCACCTGGTGGAACAAGTTGGCGAGGGTCGTCCCCCAATAATTCGCGAACCCCCTCCACGTCCGACGCTAGCACCGGCCGGCCGCTGGCCATGGCCTCGAGCACGACGTTTGGCATTCCCTCCCACAAGCTGGGGAGGACCAGCAGATCGCTCGCGGCCAGAATGCCTGGGATCTCAGGGCGCCAGCCGATGAGTTGGACGCGGCCGGCGATCTGCGGATGCCGCGACAGTCGTTGGAGCACTGCGCGCTGCGGACCATCTCCCACAATCAACAGGTCATGCGCTGGCGCCGTGGCCAGCCACTGGTGCGCGTGTTCGATCAACCACTCCAGATTCTTCTGCGGATCCAACCGGCCAATGAACGTGACCCAACGGCGATTCGGCGGGAGCCGCAGTTCGCTGGCGGCGATCGGCTTCACGTTGGCGTAACGGGCCATGTCCACGGCGTTGGGGATGACCACCAGCTTTTCGCGCGGCAGCCCTGCTTGCGCGTGCATAAACTCGGCCACGGCCTGGCTGACGCAGACGTGCTTATCGACCAGCCGATCTGTCCAGCGGTCGAGTCGTAATCGCCAGCGGCCGCGCCGCTCGGCCACGCGCACGCCAGCCACCACGCGGGGTACGCCCGCGCGCCACGCCGCCACTCGCCCCAACATGTTGGCGTGAAACAAAAACGATTGCACGATGTCTGGCTGCAATTTGCGCAACAGGCGAGTCAGGCGCACCAAAGCGCCAGGCGCGTTCCAAATGCCGCGGATCTCAAGCGACGTCACCGGCACTCCGGCGGCTTGCAACGCTGGCGCAAGCGAGCGCGAGGCGTCCGCCGGCAGAGGTTGCAGGCAGACGACGTGCGGCTCGAACGCCGCGCGGTCCAGCCGAGTGGCCAACTCCACCATCGCCCGCTCCGCTCCGCCGATATCGAGATCGGTAATGCAAAACGTGATCCGCGCGCGGCCGCGGGGGGGAGGGCTTGTCTCGGCGGTTGTACTGATGGGATGCGAAATCAAAGTTGACAGCCAAGGCATGGAGGACGGAGCATGGACAGATCGTGATCGGTAGACTTGAATGGACGCCCAGGTCTTGGCGTCGGGCGATGCGTTTTTGAGTCTCACTTATCCTTTATTATTCGATCATTCTCTACTAGATAGTATGTCTCAACCGGACGATTACGACTACGAGCTGCCCAAGGAGCTGATTTCGCAGCGCCCGCTGACAAAGCGCAGCGATGCCCGGCTGATGATCGTCGACCGCCGCCGCGGGACGATCTCGCACCGGCACGTGCGCGATTTGCCGCAATTGATCGCGCCACCCGACTGCCTGGTGCTGAACGAAACGCGCGTGGTCCCAGCCCGGCTGGTGGGGACGCGGGCGTTCACCGGCGGAAAATGGGAGGGGCTCTATCTCACCAGCCCCACGCCGCGCGCCTGGCGGCTGCTCGCTAAAACACGCGGCAAGCCGGTCGTGGGCGAACGCATTCTCTTGACCAACCGGTTTGGCCAGGAGGACATCGCGATCCGACTCGTTGAGCATCTGCCTGGCGGCGTCTGGATTGTCGAGCCGGAAAGTGACGAAGCGACACACGCCCTGCTGGAGCGCGTGGGCCGCGTGCCGCTGCCGCATTACATCCGCGGTGGCGAGATGATGGACGAGGATCGCCGCGCGTATCAAACAGTCTACGCCCGCCGGCCTGGCTCGGTCGCCGCGCCCACGGCCGGTTTGCATTTCAGCGAGGCGCTGCTCGACGCGATCGAGGCCGAAGGCGTCCCG
>Ga0105047_10002171_pt1 | contig 35054 bp, 25 predicted proteins | sample MAT04_FD_78384 | JGI IMG/M metagenome (GOLD analysis project Ga0105047, IMG submission 78384) | Freshwater microbial communities from Lake Fryxell liftoff mats and glacier meltwater in Antarctica - MAT-04 (megahit assembly) | ecosystem: Environmental > Aquatic > Freshwater > Ice > Liftoff... | reverse complement strand
TGCGCGCCGCCGGCGGGCGCGTGCTGGCCGTCGAGGCTGGGCGGACGATCATCCTGGACGAAGCCGAGGTGGTGCGCTTTGCGAACCAGCATGGCCTGGCGATCGTGTCGCTGAAGTCGGATGCGGCTGGGATGCCAGTCGCGGCCTAGACGCGCGACAATCGAAGCGATGCGTGGGAGCGCGTCAGTTTTCGGGTTGGGCGCGCTGAGGCACTCACCATTCTTAAATGTATCACATATCAGATCGTTTTAAAACTAATAATTCCGGGTTTTTCTGTGCGTTTCGGAATCAGATCCTCCCCGATTTGACGCCACTCTCGAAGCGGACCCCTAGGTGGACGTACGGGCGTAGTTGCCCGTGCACGGGGCTCGTGTCACACTCGAAGCATGCGCTACCACTTTACTCCCGGCGCCGAACGGGCCCTGACCGAGGCTGTGCGCTGGCAACGCCCTGCGAGCGACGGACGGATCGATGTGCCGGGGCTGCTGATCGGCCTGCTGGCCGAGCCGGAATGCCGCGCCGCGGGATTGATGGCCGCGCAGGGACTCGACCAGTCGATGGTCCGCGAGCGCTGGCCCGAGGTCGCGCCGCACGAGCCGCCGCCGAGCTTGAGCCCGCACGGGGCGTCTCCTCCGCCAAGCGGCAAGCGTTTTACCGCCGATGTCGAGAACGCCCTGATCGCCGCGCTGGATCGGCTGTGGGCCTATCCGCAGCCGGTCGAGTTGGCGACGGAGCACTTGCTGCTGGGGCTGTCTGCCGCCGGTCATGAGGCAGGGGGCTGGCTGGCCGAGCATGGCTTGGACGCGCGGTCGCTGGAGGCCGAAGTGCATCGCCTGCACGGACACGAGCCGACGCCGATCGATCTGCCGCCGGGCGATGATCCGCCAGAAGAGATCTCACACCCGGCGGCGACGACGTCACACCAACCCGCTTCGCGCGCCTCGACTGCGGCGATTCCGGCAGCGACTTCATTCGAATCGCCCCTGGAACGAACCGGGCTCTGGCGGGCCTTTGATGCCTCAGCCAATCGGGCCCGCGAGGCGCTGCGCGTGGTGGAAGACTACGCCCGGTTCGTGCTCGATGATCGGCATCTGACCGGGTTGCTGAAGGAGGCGCGACACGAACTGACCGCGGTGTTGGCCGCCGCGCCGACCGACGTGCGACTGGCCTGCCGCGAGACGCAGGCCGATGTCGGCACCGGCCTCTCGACCTCGGCCGAGCAGACTCGCCCCGATGGAGCCAGCGTGCTGGCGGCCAACTTCGCCCGGCTCTCGGAATCGCTTCGCAGCCTGGAAGAATATGGCAAGGTGCTGCTGCCGGCGCAGGTACCGCCGCGGATCGAGCAGCTTCGCTATCGGGTCTATACGCTGGAACGGGCCGTGGCCGTGACGCGGGCAAGTCTGGAGCGGCTTCGTGCGGCGCGGCTGTACGTGCTGGTCGACGGGCGATCGTCCCCCGAGGAACTGGCCGCCTTGGTCCGCGCGCTCGTCGGGGCCGGCGTACATGTGATTCAGCTTCGCGACAAAAGGCTGGCCGACCGCGAGTTGCTGGCTCGGGCTAGGTTGCTGGCCGATCTCACCCGCGACACCGGCACGCTGTTCCTCATGAACGATCGCCCCGATCTGGCGGTGTTGTCGCGAGCCGATGGAGTCCATGTGGGACAGAGCGAGCTCTCCGTAAAAGAGGCTCGTGCCATCGTGGGGCCGGGGGCGCTGGTGGGGGTCTCGACGCATGCCATAGAGGAAGCTCGCGCCGCAGTGCTTGATGGGGCCGACTACCTGGGCGTGGGACCGACGTTCCCCTCGCAGACGAAGTCGTTCGAGCGGTTCCCCGGGCTGGAGTATGTGAAGGCCGTGAGTAACGAGATCCGGCTGCCGGCGTTTGCCATCGGCGGGATCACGGCGGGTAATCTTCCGCAGGTGTTGGCCGCCGGTGGTCGTCGTGTGGCGGTGAGCGGGGCGGTTGCCGCGGCCGTCGATCCGGCAGGCGCTGCACGGGAGCTGCTGGCCATGCTGGCGGCGAAAACGGGAGCCGATTCGTAGCGTGGTAGGGTGGGCAGAGGGCCGCGAGGCCCACCGCTTCGGCCCGAAAACTCCGTCCCGAAGCCAGTGGCGAGTTGATCTCGTCCAAGGGCAGGAGCTTGCTGGCCAGAGCGGTGGGCCTCGCGGCCCTCTGCCCACCCTACGGCTAAATCTCCACCCAGAATCGAGACGCTCCGCACTTCATCTCCCTTTAAGGTCCCCTCCCCTAGACTTCCTGCGACATGGGGCGAAGGACCTCTGGCCAGGTCGGCCGGCTTCGCTCCCAGTGCGGAGGATGGAACGATGCAAACAAGCAAATGGGTCCGCGGCCTGCTGGCGGCGGCTGCAAGCGTGGTCGTGGGAATTCTGGCGGCCATCTGGCCGGCTGTGGGCAAGGAACCTGCTTCCCCGGAAGGTAAATACGCTGTGAACGAACGAGACGAAACGGTATCGGGACGAGTGGAGCGGCTGCTGAAGAACGGCAAGGGGGATGTCGACGGACTGGCCTTGGAGAAGGGGGCCGAGGTCCACTTCCCGCCCCACATCGGCCGCGAGGTGGAGAAGGTCGTCAAGCCTGGCGACCCGGTGGAAGTCGACGGACGGCAAAAGACCCGGCCCGAGGGAGAGAAGGTCTTTGAGGCCACTCAGATCCGCAGCCAGGGGAAGACGATTGAGGTTCGCCCTCCGCATGCCGGCCCCCCGCATGGCGGCCCCTCACATCGGCGCGATGAGCCACCGATGAAGGCCACCGGCAAGGTGAGCGAGCTAGCCACCAATCCGCATGGCGACCTCGACGGCCTGGTGCTGGCCGACGGCACCGAGGTGAAGTTTCCACCGCATCAGAGCAAGGAACTGGGGCGCCTGGTGGCTGTTGGGGACGAAGTTCGCGTGGAAGGCCGGCGGCATGAGACTCCCAAGGGGGACGTGCATCTGCATGCCGACGTGATCACCGCGCTGGCTTCGGGCAAGTCGCTGGAGCGCGACGAGAAGCATGGCCCTCCGCCCAAGAAGGGGGAAGGGAAGCATCACGACGAGCCCAAGGGAAAGAAGGGCCCGTCGCATAAGGGGGAAGGAAAGAAGGGGGAGCATCAGAAGGACGAGGAGAAGGGCCCCCCGCCGCATGAGGAGATTTTGCGAGAAGTGCGCGAGATCCGCAGGCTCCTGGAAGCCAAGCAGGGCAAGTAGACTGGCGGGCGGCGTTGTGGTGCAGGCGGGAGCGCCTGCTTGCGAACTGTAGGGAACGTGCGAGCAAACTCCAGGCAGGCGGGACGCCTGCACCACAAGGGGCGTTACTGTCATGCGAATCCTGGTCATCGAAGACGAACCCGATCTGCGGCGGTTGGTGGCCGAGGTACTGATGGAGGCCGAGTATGCCGTCGATCTGGCGGCCGATGGAGAAGCGGGACTTCAAAAGGCGCTCGACTGGGAATACGACGCGGTGGTGCTGGATCTGATGCTTCCCAAGCGAAGCGGTTGGGAACTGCTCGACATACTTCGCAAGAAGAAACAGACGCCGGTCCTGATACTTTCGGCGCGCGATGCCGTGCCTGATCGGGTGCGGGGGCTCGACCTGGGGGCCGACGACTATCTGGTCAAGCCATTCGAGCGGACAGAGCTGCTGGCCCGCCTGCGGGCGCTCATCCGCCGGAATGCGGGCCAGAGCCGCTCGGTGGTGGAACTGGGGGATCTGCAGCTCGATCTCCGCTCGCGGCAGGTCACGTTGCAAGGTGACGTGGTCTCCCTGACGGCCAAGGAGTTCGCGCTGTTGGAGTACCTGGCCATGCATCGCGGACGGGTCATCGGCCGGAGCGAACTCTATGATCATCTGTTCGACGAGGCAGAAGACTCTCTCTCGAATTTGCTGGATGTCTACGTCTCGAACTTACGCAAGAAACTGGGTCGCGAACTGATCGAGACCCGCCGAGGACAGGGCTATGTCATCCCCGAGTGAACCCCTGCCTGCCACCCAGCGCCGGGTGTACTCGTTGCGAACGGAGCTGCTGGCCGCACAACTGGCGGTGCTGCTGCTGGTGGTGCTGGGCTTTGGCGGGGCGATCTATGCCCTAGTGGCGCAAGCCGTCCATCGCCAGGCCGAAGCCGATCTGTTCGGGGCCGCCCAGTTGATTGCGCAGGATCTGGAGTCCGGCGATTCGCCCAGGTCACTGGCGATCTCGCGAAGTTACTGGCATCGCTTTGGTCCGGCCCCGCGCGACCGGGCGTACTTCGCCATCTGGGACTCGCAGGGGAAGCTGCTGGCGGGAAGCGACGAGCTGCCATCGTTCACGCGTCCGCGCGAAGAATTGCCTCCGGCCAAAGGCCCCCGGCCGTACCACTCGGAACGCGAAGGTCGGGATCTGATGGTCACGGTGCGCGGCTCCGGCAACCGGCAGATCCTGGTCGGTCGACCGCTGGGGAGAGAGGGGGATTACCTGCGGCGATTGCTGGCGACGGTCAGTCTGCTGGGACTGGCGAGCCTGTTGGTCGGGGCGGCGGCCGCCTGGTGGCTGGCCCGCCGGATTGCGCGGCCGCTGGAGACTCTGACACAGACGGCGCAGAAGATCTCGGCCAGGCATCTGGAAGAACGGCTGCCGCTGGTCCCGGCGGCGGCCGAGCTAGGTACGTTGACGCTGGTCTTTAATGGAATGCTCGATCGGCTGCAGAACTCTTTCGAGCGGCAGACTCGCTTCACGGCCGATGCCTCGCACGAGATCCGCACGCCGGTGGCCGTGGTGCTGACTCAGGCCGAGCACACTCTGTCGCGACCGCGCAGCGAAGAGGAATACCGCGGGGCGCTCGAAACGTGTCTTCGCGCCGCCCGTCGGATGAAGAGTCTGGCCGACGACCTGCTGTTGCTGGCGCGGGCGGACAGCGGCCGGCTGGAGCTGCGGCGGGAGACGAACGACCTGGCAGACCTGGTCCGCGGGGCGGTCTCGCTGCTGGAGCCTTTGGCGCGCGAGGAGCAGGTCGAGCTCACGGCCGAGCTGACTCCCACGGCGATCGCGTGCGATCCGGCCCAACTGACGCAGGTGGTGACCAATCTCATCACCAACGGGATACGCTACAATCGCCCCGGCGGAAAGGTGATTGTCGACGTCCGGGCCGAGCAGGGCCGCGCCCGACTGCGTGTCCGCGACACGGGGATCGGCATCGCGGCCGAAGATCAGCCGCGCGTCTTCGATCGCTTCTTCCGCGCCGATCCCGCCCGCACGCATACCGCGGGGCAAGGGACCGGGCTGGGGCTGTGTATCGTGGCCGAGATCGTTGCCGCGCACGGAGGGAGCGTGCAGGTAACCTCGACGCCGGAAGAAGGAACGACCTTTACCGTGGAGCTACCCCTGGCCGAGACGCCTGGGAAACCGGCGGCCGAGCCGCCTGCCACGGCACCCACTACGCAGGAGCCGGAATGATTCAGCCGATCGCCGTTGTCGTGTTGTTGTTGACGATCTCGAACATCTTCATGACCTTCGCCTGGTACGGGCATTTGAAGGACCTGGCCACCAAGCCCTGGTACATCGCGGTGATGGTGAGCTGGGGGATCGCCTTTTTCGAGTATCTGGTGCAGGTGCCGGCCAATCGCTATGGCGACTCGCACCAACTGAACCTGGGACAGCTCAAGATCATTCAGGAAGTGGTGACGCTGTGCGTCTTCGTGCCGTTCTCAATCTATTACATGCAGCGGCCGTTGAACTGGAACTTTGCCTGGGCGGGGCTGTGCATGTGCGGCGCGGTGTACTTTGTGTTCCGTTCGTGAATGAGCGGCAGAAACGATTGGGGGGAAAGTAGCAGGCACCCGGAGAGGCTGTGATCTTTTGTGGTGCGGGCGTCCCGCCTGCTGGAACATCGGAAACCCCGCAAGGCAGGCGGGACGCCTGCACCACAACGGCGGACGGCACACGGAGAGGTTGTGATCTTTTCAACGACGAGGGCGGCTCCGGAACTGAGCGGCAGGGCGCTAGCCGCCGGTGGCCCGCAGGAGAGCATTCCGCCTTGTGTGCTACGTGGAATTTCTCGTCAGCCTCGCTGCAATGGCAACGAATTCCCCCAATCGTGTACTACCGGCGGCTAGCGCCCTGCCGCTCAGGGAGAAGGCGGACGGCACACGGAGAGGCTGTGATCTTTTGTGGTGCGGGCGTCCCGCCTGCTGGAACATCGGAAGCGCTTCAAGGCAGGCGGGACGCCTGCACCACAACAGGCGGACGGCACACGGAGTGTGCCTGCTACGATGCTAGCACCGCTACCGGGCGATTGAACTGGCCCCGTTCGCGTTCCCTCGCTATCTTCCCAGCCCTGAACGGTCCGCTCCGCCAATGGCTGGGAAGCACATGAGCCCCTCCACCTCGCCCGCTGCCACGCTTGAATCTCCCAGATCGCCGGACCCGCTGACATCCAGCGCGGCCTGTTCGCCGGAGGTCGTGAATCTCTGGGTCTGGGGATTCGTGGCGCTGGGCGTCGTGATACGGCTGGTCCGCTACCTGTTAAAATTCCCGCTTTGGGAAGACGAGAGCTTCCTGTCGGCGAACCTTTTCGACCATGGCTATGCCGAACTGGCCGGCGCGCTCGACTATCGGCAGGTCGCCCCCGTGCTGTTCATGTGGATCCAACGGGCCTTCGTCGATCTGTTCGGCTTCAACGAGTACGCGCTGCGGGCCTTCTCGCTGATCTCGGGCCTGGCCAGCATCTTCCTGTTCCGCCATGTCGCCAGCCGACTGCTGGCCGGCTGGCCGCTGGTGCTGTCCGTGGCCTTGTTCAGCGTGTCGTACCCGCTGATTCGATATGCCTGCGAGGCCAAACCCTATGGCAGCGACATGCTGGTCGGCTTGATCTATCTGGCGCTGTTCGTCGAATGGCAGCGCGATGCAGGTCGCACGCGCTATCTGTGGGCGTTGGCGCTGTTCGCGCCCCTGTCGGTCGGCTTGTCGTACCCGGCCGTCTTTGTGGCGGGCGGAGTGAGCCTGGCCGTGGCCGGCACGCTCTGGTCGCGACAGCCGGGCCGAGGTTGGATCGCCTGGGCGGCATTTAATCTGGCGGTGGCTGTTTCGTTTCTGGCGATCACGCAGTGGGTGGCTCAGAAGCAGAGTGCCAATGATCTGGAGTTCATGCGCTCCTTCTGGAAAGGAAGCTTTCCCCCGCTCAACGAGCCCCTGCAGATCCCCACCTGGCTGCTGTCGGTCCATACGGGCGAGATGCTGTCCTATCCGTTGGGGTCGCGCCGCGGAGGAAGCATCCTGACCTTCCTGGGCGTGGTGACCGCGCTGGTCGTCCTCTATCGCGCGCGAAGGTTCGCCCTGCTTACGCTGTTCGCTGCGCCGTTGGCTTTGAACCTGCTGGCCTCGGCGCTGGAGCGCTACCCCTACGGAGGGCAGACCCGCCTGGAACTATTTCACGCCAGTTGGTTCTGCCTGCTGGCCGGACTGGGTTGGGCGACGCTGGCCGCGCGGCTGGTTGCGAAGCCAAACCCCGACCTGGGCTTTGTCACTCCGCTGTGGGGCGAGAAGTTCCGCGGGCCGGCCTTTGTGGCCTGCCTGTTGGCGGTCGTGGGAACGGGCATCATGGCTCGCGACTTTTTGAAGCCGGCCAAGACCCTCAGTGATCAACGAGCTCGCGACTTCGCCCGCTGGTTCTGGTTCGAGATGCCTCACCGGGGCGAAGTGGCCTGCGTCCACACCGACCTGGGTCAGACCTTCAATGCCAAGCTGCGCGAAGACCTGACGTGGACGGTCTCGTATCTTTGCAATCAGCGGATCTACTCGCCGCGGCACGCCCGGCAGGAACCGCCTGCCTGGGATCGCATTTCGAAGGATTGGCCGCTGACCTGTGCGCTGTACATGCCGCACAACATGGAATTCGACGAGGCCAGGTATCAGGCCTGGCGCACGGAGATGCTGACCCGCTACGATCTGGCCTGGAGCGATCGCATCCCAGTCACACGTTACGACCCGCGCGAATCGACCCTGCTGGGGACCGACATCATCGAGCTGTTGCGGTTCGTTCCCAAGGACGAGGGCGCGGCCGAGTACCGGCTGACTCGCGAGCCGGCCAAGTCCGAGCGGCAGTAGCAAGTCGCAGAGCGTCCCTTCCTGTTCGGTCGGTTCTCGCGCAGTCGCGCGCACCCTCCGTTTTGCCCTGAAGCCGTGGCCTCGTTTCAAGGGTGCGCCAATCCCAGGGCACGAAGTCTTTGGCCGCAGCGGTCGGCCCCGCTGCCCTCTGCACCACCCTGCAGGTCAGCCAGCCCAGTCCTCAGACGACGGGTGCAGGAGCAGCTCGCTCCCCTTCCCGCGGCAAAAGCAGGCGAAAGGTTGTTCCCTGGCCCACTTCACTGCGCACCTCCACGTCGCCTCCGGATTGCTTGACGAAGCCATAGACCGAGGCCATTCCCAGCCCGCCATCGGGCCCGGATGTTAAGGTGGCATAGGGCTCGAAGAGATTCTGGATGGCTTCCGGGGTCATGCCCGCTCCTGTATCGCTGACCGACAGGGTGACGTAGCGACCCGGGCTTACTTCAGGAAGGTGATAGGTCTCATGCTGGTCGAGTTCGACGTTCTTGGTTCGCAGCGTTAGTTTCCCCCTTCGGGCATCGCATCGCAGGCATTGCGCACCAGGATCATCAGGGCCTCCTCGAGCTGGTCCTTGTCGACCAGCGCGGGGCACGGGGTGCTGCTCAGCCTTAGATCGACTGCGACCCCTGCCTTCATCAGCCGAATGGCGGGCGCCAGGGAAAGGACCAGCGCGGTCAGATCCACGGAGCTGTTCTTCAGCAATTGTTTTCGGCCAAACGCCAGCAGCTTCTGCGCCAGCGTAGCGGTTCGCAGGGCGGAACGATGGATCTCCTGGGCGCTGGCAAAGAACGAGTTCCCGGGCTTCATGCCCCGCAACATGATATCGCTGTGACCCAACACGATCGTCATCAGGTTATTGAAGGAGTGCGCGATTCCCCCTGCCAGTCGCCCAATCGTTTCCATATGCCTGGACAGTCGACTCTTCTCCTCACTACGCTTGCGCGAGGTCACGTCGCGAAACACCATCACGCTTCCCAGGGTCGCTCCTTCTTCGTCTTGGATGGTTGAAACGGAATGCTCGACCGTTTTTTCTCTTCCATCCCTGGCGATCAGCAGGCTCAGCGAATGAGGGTTTTCGTTTTCGATCGCCAGCTCGGGCGGTGAGCTGACGGCCTTCGGCGAGCTTTCTCGAAAGATCTGCACGACCTGCTTAAAGTCCAGTCCCATCGCCTCGCGGCTGGACCAGGACGTGAGTTCTTCCGCCCAAGGGTTCATGTACGTAATGCGCTGCTCAACATCCATGGCCACCACGCCATCGCTGACGCTCTTCAAGGTTGCCGTAAACCATTGCTCGCGCTCGGCCTGACGTCTCTCGATGCGGTGCTTGTAGAGCCCGGTTTCGATGGCGACGTGCAATTCGCGGTCTTCATAGGGCTTCAGGATGTATCCAAAGGGCTCGGTCAGCTTGGCCCGCTGCAGGATCTCGTGATTGGAATAGGCGGTCAGATAGACGACCGGGATATGGTATCGCCGGCGAATGGCGGAGGCCGCCTGCACGCCGTCCATGTCCCCTTCCAGGTGGATGTCCATCAGCACCAGATCCGGGTAGAGCCTCCCCGCGAGTTCAATCGCCTGCAGGCCCGAGGGGACGCAGGCCACGACTTCGTAGCCTAAGGCCGTGAGTTGCCTCCGCAGGCTGCGGGCCACAATCCGTTCGTCTTCCACGACCAGAATGCGCGCCGCGCTGGTCAGTGTCTCAACAGATTCAATCAGCGTGGCTACGGCGTTCATGTGGAGGGTCCGTGTTCGATCTATAGGCGTGGACTAGGCGTGGCCGTTGGACGGAAAAACGATGCGGATCGAAGTTCCCGCGTCGCGGTTGACCGTCACGCTGCCGTGAAGCTGGTCGACCAGGTCCGCGATCAACTGCATTCCAAAGGTTTCGCTGGAATTGGGATCGATCTCTTTGGGCAGGCCGCTCCCGTTGTCGCTGACACTCAGCAGCACTTCACGTTCGTTGACAAGAAGTAGCGAGATTCGGATCTCCCCGAGGGCTTCTCCCATGAACGCGTGTTTGAGCGAGTTCGAGATCAACTCATTGAGCAGCAATCCGCAGGGGATGGCCATATCAATGGAGAGCTTGACCCCTCGAGCGTCGACCAGCAGCTTCACACGATCCGCGGCCACTTGGTGGGAGCTGAACAGGTGCGAGGCCAGGCTTTCGATGTAGTCGGTAAAGTCGACATGCGCCAGGTCGTTGGATCGATAGAGCCGCTCGTGGACCAGCGCCATCGAGCGAACCCGATTCTGGCTCTCCTTGAACATCTGAACGCTGGCCGGCTCGTTGGTAAATTGCGACTGCAGATGCAGCAGGCTGGAGATGACTTGCAGGTTGTTCTTGACCCGGTGGTGAACTTCCTTCAACAGGATCTCTTTCACTTCCAACGATGCTCGGACCTGTTGTTCCAGTCGGCAGCGATCGCTGCAATCCCGAATATTGCACTGGATTACGATCCGTCCGTCCGCTTCGTAGCTGTTGCTGACGAACTCGACATCCACCCGTTTCTTATCGCGCGTTTCGAGTGCCAAGTGGTCGTAGCGGATGTAGCCGTTGGCTTGAAGCTCCCGAAAGGCCGCGCGGTTGGCCTCGATATCGTTGAAGAGGCCGATCTCCCACAACTCTTTGCCAATGAAGTGAGCATGCTTGTAGCCCAGCAACTCGCTCATGTAGGGGTTGGCGTCGATAATCTTGCCGGTCCGTTCTTCAAGAATCAGAATTCCGTCCCGGGCGGATTCGAACAGCCTTCGGTATTGAACTTCAGATTTCCGCCAGGCGGCCTCGTCCGGTTGCCGTTTTTTGTCGGCGTCCTGGTGATCTATGCCGACTGCAAAGGACAGCAGGATCTCGCCCGAGTCGTCCGCGAGCGACTTCAGCCGACGGGCAAAGAGCTTCACGCTACGATTTCCGAGGATCGGAATGTGGCACTCGATGGCTAACTCCTGATCTGCGGCGCCATGGTGCAGCACATTCACAAGCATCTGCAGCAAGGGGGGACCACTCCACTGCCCGTGGTTCAGTTCATGAAAGGGACGATCGACGACCTCTTCGCGAGAAATTTGAAAAAGCCGGTAGTAGGCGGCATTGGCCGAGCGAACACGCAGATTGCTGTTCAGGACGAGGAACGGTTCGCGCAGCGTGGCGATGATCTTCTCAGCATCCGCCAGCGCGTAAGCCAAGGGTTCGCGCGGTGGGAGTTCGATGGGCCCCTCCTGGAATGTTGAGTGGAAGCGCCGCGGAGGGAGGCTTTAGCAAGCCCTAGATGATTAGAACATCCTTCTCGACGGAATGCTCTTCATGCAATCGCCACGCCGTTGCCGACAATTGCGTCTACGGCACTAATCGGGGCATGTTCGCGCGCGTCACCCCACTTTTTGCCATCCCCGATTGACGCCGAGCCATCCACTGTGAGCGTCGGCCTGTCAGTTTTCTTCGCTCCGTTGAGCGGTCTCGCCCGCGCTCGCCGCGGCTGCATCATGTCTCAAGCAAGCTGCAGATCTCCGCAGCGCAGAATGCTGCGTTGTGTCATTCTGCGCACGCCCTCATTGTAAAGGCATTCGCCATACTCTACCCTGAAAAACTAGCCAGACGCATTTCATAAGAAGCTTCGGCGCTTCACTTCCACGACCAAACGCCAGTTGGCCGGTCCTGTCCTGCCGCAGCCCAGATCCTGGGAAAGCGGCATCCATGCGCCCCTTCGCGCAGAGCATCGTCCGAACGGTTCGCCACCCCTTGATTCTTCTGGATGCCCAGTTGCGGGTGGAGTCGGTCAATGTTGCCTTCTGCCGCACCTTTCTCATTGCCGAGTCCGAAGCCCTGGGCCAGTTGATCTTCGACCTGGACGGAGGGCAGTGGGACATCCCCGAGCTGCGGACCCTACTGAACCAGATCAACGAAGTTGGCGCGTTCGAAGACTTTGAGGTCCGCCAGGACTTCACCCGGCTGGGCCCGCGGCAGATGCTCCTCAACGCCCGGCATGTGCTACGCGATGACGACGGCGCGTCGATGATCCTGCTGGCCATCGAGGATGAGACCGATAAATCGGCCGCCTTGGATGCGCTCTACAAGCTCAACCGCGAGCTGGAAGATCGGGTCAGCGCCCGGACCGCCGCGCTGGAAACGGCCAACCGTGAACTCGAAGCGTTCTGCTACTCGGTCAGCCACGATCTGCGGGCCCCACTAAGAGCGCTCGACGGTTTCAGCGAGGCGCTGCTGCGAACCTATGCCGACAAGTTCGATGAGCGTGGGCGGCATTATCTGGAACGGGTGCGCGCGGGCACGCAGCGCATGGGGCAATTGATCGACGACCTGCTCCAGCTTTCCAGACACAGTCGCGGCGACATGAAGCGCGAGTCGGTCGACCTGTCGGCCATCGCCCTGTCGGTTGCCGACGAACTTCGGCAGCACGAGCCCGACCGGCAGGTTTCCTTGGAAGTCCAGGAAGGGCTGAAATGTCAGGGGGATCCTGGCTTGTTGCGGGTCGTACTGGAGAACCTGCTGGCGAATGCCTGGAAGTTCACGGGCAAGAATCCGATGGCCACCATCACCATCGGCATGACAGAACACCAGGGAAGTCCGGCATTCTACGTGCGCGACGACGGTGCCGGATTCGACATGAATCACTCCGCCAAGCTGTTCGGGGCCTTCCAGCGGCTTCACGGCCAGCGCGAGTTTCCCGGCACCGGCATCGGACTGGCCACGGTCCAGCGAATCATCCACCGCCACAGTGGAGAGGTTTGGGCCGAGAGTGCTCCTGGGAAAGGGGCCACTTTCTACTTTACCCTGCCCACCAAGGAGCCGACATGAAAGAGAAATTGATTCTGCTGGTCGAGGACAACGAAGACGACGAAGAGCTGGCCCTCCTGGCCTTCGATCAAAGCCGCATCGCCAACGAAATGATCGTCGTCCGCGACGGTCAAGAGGCGATCGACTACCTGCTGGGGACTGAGGCCCAGGCCGGCAAGGACGCCAAAACGATGCCGCAGCTTGTGCTGCTGGACGTGAATCTGCCCAAGATCAACGGTCACGAGGTTCTCAGGCGATTGCGAGCCGATCCTCGGACACGCCGGCTGCCCGTGGTCATGCTCACCTCCTCGCGAGAGGAAGAGGACATGCTGACCAGCTACGACCTGGGGGCGAACAGCTACGTCCGCAAGCCGGTCGATTTCGCCCGCTTTGCCGAAACGATTCTTCAAATGCAAATGTACTGGCTTGTTTTGAACGACGCCCCAACGAATGCCCCATGAGCCCCCATGTCCAACTCGATTCGCGTGCTGATTGCCGACGATTCGCCCGACGACGCGGAACTGCTGCTGCTGGAATTGGCACGCGGCGGATTCGAAGTGGACTCGTTGCGCGTTGATACGGCCGACGCGATGCAATCGGCGCTTGGTAACGGCGCGTGGGACATTGTTCTTTCAGATTACTCAATGCCAAGCTTTGGCGCGGTGGATGCACTGGCCTTGAGCCGCCAGTTCGATGCGGATCTGCCCTTTGTCGTCATTTCGGGCACGATTGGCGAGGAGCAGGCGGTCGACATGATGCGCGCCGGCGCCAACGATTATCTCCTCAAGGGCAAACTCGTCCGGCTGCCCCCTGTGGTCGAACGCGAACTGCGCGATGCTGCCAAGAATCGTGCCCACCGCGGGGTCGAGCTGTTGGCCACGCAACTGGCCGCGATCGTCGAGTCTTCGGATGAAGCGATCTTTTCTGAAACGCTCGACGGCCAGATCACCTCGTGGAACCCAGGGGCGGAACGACTTTTCGGCTGGAAGCGGTCGGAAGCCATCGGCCGGAACAGCTCGTTCATTGTCCCCGCGGATAAGGCCTCGGAGTTCGCCGACGTCATGCATCGGTTGCGACAAGGCGATCGATTGAAACAGCTCGAGACCGTTCGCCTGCACCGAGACGGCGGCCGACGCGACGTCGCGGTCACGGCTTCTCCCATTCACGACCGGAATGGCCAGCTTGTCGGTGTCGCCAAGATCGCCCGCGACATCAGCCTTCAGAAGTTGGACCAGGCCTTACTCTTGAGAAGCGAGGAGCGCTATCGGACGCTGGTCTCCGCCACCTCAGCCATCGTCTGGTCGTCTCCGGCGTCCGGCTCGTTCGATACCGAGCAGCCGGCATGGACGTCGTTCACCGGACAGACAGTCGAACAGCACAGTGGCTGGGGTTGGCTGAACGCCGTACACCCGGACGATCGCGAAAGGAGCAAGCAGGCCTGGGACGAGGCTGTCCGGCAGGGCGACACCTGTCGTGTCGAGCACCGGCTGCGCCGGGCCGACGGGGAGTATCGTCTGATGTCGGTTCGGGCGACGCCGATCTTTGAACCGGATGGCGGAATCCGCGAATGGGTGGGAGTCCATACCGACGTGACCGACCAGAAGATCTCTGAGCAGGCGGTGCGCGACGCGCAGCAGCGGCTCGAGCAGGTTCTTGCATCCAGTCCGGCGATTCTCTACACGCTGGTTCTCAAAGATTCCGGAATCCTCGGGTGCAGTTGGATCAGCGACAATGTCCGCGAACTATTCGGCTACTCGGCGCAGGAAGCCTTGGCCCCGGATTGGTGGAGCAACAACGTCCATCCCGATGACCTGGAAGGGGTCGCGTCGCGAACGGTTTCGGATCTATTCACCGCGGGCTCGACGGCCAGCGAGTACCGCTTCCGACACCAGAACGGTGCATACCGCTGGATCCGCAGCGATGTGCGCCTGATCCGCACCCCCACGGGCGAGCCTCTTGTCGCGGTCGGTTCCTGGACCGACATTACCGACGTCAAGCTCCTCGAAGAGCAATTCCGGCATTCTCAGAAGCTCGAGGCCTTTGGACAGCTGGCCGCCGGCGTGGCGCACGACCTCAACAACCTGCTAACCATTATCAACGGCTACAGCGACTTGCTCTTGGATTGCATGCCCCCAGGCGACCCGATGCGCGAGATGGTCGGCGAGATTCACAAAGCGGGAGACCGCTCCGCCGCACTCACCCGCCAGCTTCTCGCGTTCAGCCGCAAACAGGTTCTGGCGCCAAGAGTTCTCGACCTGAATGAGATCGTGAGCGCCACCGACAAGATGCTCCGCCGACTCATCGGCGAGGATGTCCGACTGATCACCTCGCGGGTCCCCTCGCTGTGGCAAGTGCGGGCGGATCCAGGGCAGGTGGAACAGGTGCTGATGAATCTGGCGGTGAACGCCCGCGACGCGATGCCGCAGGGAGGCCGGCTGACGATTGAGACCCAGAACGTCGCGTTGGACGATGCCTATGCACGCACGCACCCCGACGCCAGCGCCGGTTCGTACGTGATGCTAAGCGTGACCGACACAGGCAGCGGGATGCCCGCCGACGTGATCGCCAGGATGTTCGAGCCGTTCTTTACAACCAAGGAAGCAGGCAAGGGAACCGGACTGGGGCTGGCGACCGTCTATGGAATCGTCCGACAGAGTGGTGGTCACGTCGAAGTTACCAGCGAGGTAGGTGTGGGGACGACCTTCAAGGTGTACCTGCCGCGCACCGAGGTGGAGCCCGACGAACGGGCGGCTCGTGCCAGGTCCCTCGCCCCGCCTCGTGGCACGGAGACCATCTTGCTGGTCGAAGACGAGGAAGCGGTGCGAGATCTGGCCCAGATGTTGCTGGTCAAGTGCGGTTACAAGGTCCTGGAAGCGGCCAATGGCGCCGAGGCGACACGGGTGGTGGCCGAGTACGACGGACCGATTCATCTGTTGCTGACCGATGTGGTCATGCCCGGCATCGGTGGACGCATGGTGTCCGAGGTCATCACGAAGCGGCACCCAACCGTGCGCGTCTTGTTCATCTCGGGCTATACCGACGACGCGGTGATTCGCCATGGGGTCCTTCGCGAGGATACGAACTTCCTCCAGAAGCCGTTCACCCCGATGAGGCTGGCCACCACAGTTCGCGAGGTGCTGGACGCTCCGGCAAGAAGCCTGGTGTCCTGAGTCGCAAGCTCTTTTCCTGCGTGCATTCGCCCATCGCGCTGCGTTAGGATGGGCTGTCGTCCGCTTCCGGCGGTAACCACATCCGCAGAGTAACGCCCGCGGGTTCCCCATTGGCGCGAAGGAGCTTCTATGCGTTGGCTCGTGTCGCTGTCGTTCGTACTCGTCCTGGCATGCTCTCTTCCTGCTTTCGCGCAGAATCCGCGCGACCAGAAAGTGCGGGCCGATCGCGAGAAGGTCGAGACCGAAGGTTTCTGGATCTACAACGACGTGGCCAAGGGGCTTGCCGAAGCCAAGAAGAGCGGCAAGCCGATGCTGGTGGTGCTGCGCTGCATTCCCTGCACGGAGTGCGTCAAGCTCGACGACAACCTGGTCGACAAGGATCCCCGCGTCCGTCCGCTTCTGGAGAAGTACGTCTGTGTGCGGGTGGTTTCGACCAATGGTCTGGACCTGTCGCTGTTTCAATACGACTACGATCAGTCCTTTGCCGGCATGTTGATGAACGCCGAAGGGGCGATCTATGGCCGCTTTGGCACGCGATCCGATCGAGTCCATTGGACCGACGACGTTTCGATCGAAGGGCTGGCCGAAGCCCTCAAGGCCGGGCTGGCGCTGCATGCCGACTATCCCGCCAACAAAGAATCGCTCGCGGCCAAGCGCGGTCCGCCGGCTGCGGAGTTTCCTTCGCCCGAGAAGTATCCGCGGCTGAAGGACAAGTACACCGACACGATCAACTACCAGGGAAACGTGATGCAGAGCTGCATCCACTGCCACCAGATCGGCGACGCCCAGCGACAGTTGTATCGCGATCGCAAGCAGCCGATCCCCGAGGAGGTGCTGTTCTCGTACCCTCATCCCAAGTCGCAGGGGCTGATTCTCGATCCCAAGACCTGCGCCACGGTGGTGAAGGTGATCCCCGAGACGCCGGCTTCCCAAGCGGGCTTTGCCGCCGGGGATGTGATTCGTTCGCTCGGCGGCCAGCCGCTGGTCTCGATGGCCGATGTGCAATGGGTGCTGCATCGCACGCCGGCCCCAGGGGCCGAGCTCAAAGCCGTGGTGCAGCGGGGCGAGAAGCAAGTCGAGCTGACGCTGATGCTGCCCAAGGGCTGGCGTCGCACCGACGATATCTCGTGGAGAGCAACCACCTGGCCGCTGCGCCGCATGGGCCTGGGGGGCATGAAGCTCGAAGAGCTGACGCCTGAGGACCGGACGAAGCTGAGCCTGGAGAAGGGAATGGCCTTGCGCGCCAAGCACGTGGGTCAGTTCGGTGCGCATGCCGCGGCCAAGAACGCCGGATTTGTGGCCGGCGATATTTTAATTTCGTTCGATGGCAAGCAAGACTTCCTTCGCGAAGCCGACCTGCTGACCTATGCCATCAACTCCCGCCAGCCCGGCGAAACGGTTCTGGTGACCGTGCTCCGCGAAGGGAAGCAGTTGGAGCTGAAGCTGCCGATGCAGGAGTAGGTTGTGGCGGCGGCGCGTAAAGTAGCAGGCACAATCCGTGTGCCGTCCGCCTTATTGTGGTGCAGGCGTCCCGCCTGCCTGGAAGCGTTTCCGACATTCCAGCAGGCGGGACGCCTGCACCACAAGGGATCACAGCCTCTCCGTGTGCCGCAAGCGCTCTCCGCAGTGGTGCATCGGACCTGAGCGGCAGGGCGCTAGCCGCCGGTAGTACACGTGGGAGCATCCCTTTCGATTCGTTCCCATCGGAGCGATGCTGCCCGGAAGATCCAGCACCCGCGCGGGGCGCAAAGCACTCCCTGGGGCCACCGGCGGCTAGCGCCGTGCCGCTCAGTTTGCGTCGCTGACGGTTGAAGAGGCTTCCGCAAGCGCTCTCCGCAGCGGTGCATCGGACCTGAGCGGCAGGGCGCTAGCCGCCGGTAGTACACGTGGGAGCATCCCTTTCGAATTCATTCCCATCGGCGCGATTCTGCCCGGAAGATCCAGCACCCGCGCGGGACGCAAAGCACTTCCTGGGGCCACCGGCGGCTAGCGCCGTGCCGCTCAGTTTGCGTCAATGACGGTTGAAGAGACTTCCGGCGGACGGCACACGGAGTGTGCCTGCTACTTTACGCTTGCCCGCCACCGCGCACGTCCCTTAAGCTGCCTCACTCTTCCGCCAGCATTCCTGCCGCTTCTCTCCGCGCGCGAGCCCTTGATGTCTGAACCTGCAGCCCCCCTCCCGCCGACTGCGGAGCCCGATCGCTTCGTTCCTGACAGCGTCATTCCGCATCAAACGCTCCCCCCGCTTCGCTACCGCGACCTGCCCGATGCTCCGCATTGGACCAAAATGGTCGGCCCCAGCATCATTCTGGCCGGGCTGGCCCTGGGGTCGGGCGAGTTCATCCTGTGGCCGTACATCACCTATCAGAGCAGCTTTGTCTTCTTCTGGGCCTGCATGCTGGGCGTGATCACGCAGTTCTTTGTGAACATGGAAATCGAGCGCTGGACGCTGGCCACCGGCGAGAGCGCCATCGTCGGCTTCTGCCGGCTTTCGCGGCATTGGGCCTGGGTCTTTCTGCTGATGAATATCATCCCCTGGATGTGGCCCGGCTGGTCGACCGGTGCGGCGCAGATCATCAGCTGGATGACGTTCGGCCCACAGCACACGGTGGAAGTCCCGCTGACGCAGCCCGAGTTTCGCCAGTGGATCGGCGACCCCGAGAACACCGAGCCTGGCCCGCCCGTCGTCTTTCATGAAGAGCTGGCCAAACACGCCCGGCTGGAACGTAAGAACCGCGAACTCGTTTGGAGCGGCTCGCTCGGCGACCAGGATCGCACCGAGCTGCTGGCCGCCGGTACGGGCGAGAAGAACTTTCAAGAGGCCGCCGCACGGCTCATCCGACAGATCGAAGCGGCCGGCAAAGACAACTACGCCGCCGTGCATGTGAATCTGATCGCGCTGGGCACGCTGGTGCTGGTGGGACTGGTGCTGACCTCAGGCCCGGTCGTCTACAACACGGTCGAGCGGATCCAGTTCGTGCTGGTGGGGCTGATCTTTCTGATCGTGGTGGTGCTGGCCGTGCTGGTGGTCCGCTGGGATGCGATCGCCGCCATGGCCCGCGGCGCGGTCGATTTTGGCTTTGTCCCCGACGTGCCGGGCCTGGATCAGATGACACTGCTGGGGGCGCTGGCCTTTGCCGGCGCGGGGGGCACGATGAACCTGGGGCAGAGCAACTTCATCAAGGACAAAGGCTATGCGATGGGCCGCTATCTGGGCCGCATCACCAGCCCCATCACCGGCAACGAAGAGACCACCAGCGAGACCGGCTTCCACTTCGAACACACGCCCGAGAATATGCTCCGCTGGCGGCACTGGTGGAAGGCCGCCAACCTGGAGCACTTCTTCAGCTTCTTTCTGACCTGCGTGGCCTGCCTGGTGCTGCTTTCGCTCATTACTTACTCGCTGCTGTATGACTCGATGGGAGTCCACAAGGCCGGCATGGGGCACCTGGGAAGCGGCATGAACTTTGTCTGGGGGCAGGCCATGATCCTGCGTCAGGAGTTCGGCGGGCTGGGGACGTTGATTCAGTATCTGTACCTGACGATGGGCGTAGCGATTCTGATGACTACCGAGCTGGGCGTGCTCGACGCCACCGCGCGGATCTCGACCGACATCGTCAAGGTGAACTATCTGCGAGACAACCCCGCCTGGTCGCAAAGCCGGCTCTACTTCTATTTCCTCTGGGGCGAGATCGCCATCGGCGCGTTCATTCTGCTCGTCGGCATCAAGGAGCCGCTCACGCTCCTCAAGACCAGCGCGGCCATGAACGGCGGGGTGATGTTTCTGTACTCGGCGATCTTGCTGTACATGAACATGAAGATCCTGGGGCGGGACCTCTCGCCGACTCCACTGCGGTTCGCCATGCTGATCTGGGCCTGCGCGTTCTTCGGCTACTTTACGATCCATGCCGTGAAGGACATGGCTGGCTTCCTGTGGGCTCACAGTTGACGGAGCGTGGCATGCAACTGGGCGATTGGCAGATCGACGTTGTCAGCGGAGGCTGGCATCGCGCCGACGGCGGCTCGATGTTCGGCGTCGTTCCCAAGCCGGTCTGGGAGCGGCTCCTTCCGCCCGACGACAAGAACCGCATTCCGATGGCTACCAACTGTCTGCTCTGCCGTAACGGACGACATACGGTGCTGGTCGACACCGGCTACGGAGGTAAGAACCCCGAGCGCGAGCAGCGGAATTTTGATCTGGAGCCCGGCGAGCCGCTGATCGCCTCACTGGCGTCGCTCGGCCTTTCACCCGACGACATCAACACCGTCGTCTTCAGTCATCTGCACTTCGACCACGCCGGCGGAGGGACTCGCACGGCGGACGGCAAAGTGAAGCCCGCCTTTCCACGAGCCCGCTACTTCGCCAACCGCGTGGAGTGGACCCATGCCACCAGTGGCATTCCGGAGTTGCGGGCCAGCTATCCGCAGGAGAATCTCGCCTCGCTGGAAGCCGCCGGCCTGCTGACTCTGACCGACGGCGACGCCGAGATCCTGCCTGGCCTGAGGACCTGGGTCACCGGCGGGCACACGGCCGGCCATCAGGCGATCCTGCTCGAGTCCGGCGGTCGTACGGCGATTTACATCGCGGATCTTTGCCCGACCTCGCATCATCTGCGCTCGTTGTGGGGCATGGCCTATGATCTTTATCCGCTCGACACGCGCCGGCAGAAGCCGATTGTGCTGGGCCGCGCGGCCGACGAAGGCTGGCTGGTTTGTTGGGACCACGACCCCAATGTGGCGATCGCCCAAATTGCCCGCGACGAGCGGAAAGAGTTCGCGATCGTCGAGACGTTAGTTGCGCCGACGCCGCGCGTAAAGTAGCAGGCACACTCCGTGTGCCGTCCGCCCGAAGCCTCTCCAGCTGTCAGCGACACAAACTGAGCGGCACGGCGCTAGCCGCCGGTGGCCCCAGGGAGTGCTTTCCGCCCTGCGCGGGTGCTCAATCTTCCGGGCAGAAACGCTCCGATGAGAACGATGCCCAAGGGATGCTCGAACCGTGTACTACCGGCGGCTAGCGCCCTGCCGCTCAAGGAGAGCCCTTCATTGCCCGCTCCAGTTCTTCCAGCAACTTCGAAAACGGCTGCTCGCCAAGCGCCCCGAACAGTTCGTGCGAGGACAACTTCGATTTCGTCAGCACGGGCGAGCTGATCCCGCACAACCAGCGGGCCATCACCAGCGGCTCCGATAACACATCGGGCAGCTCGTCACGCACCGCCATCGCCCGGGCGATCACATCCTTCGGAATCGGCGGGGCCGCTCGCACCGGCAAGCCAGCGCTGTGATCCGCGTGTCCTTCGCGGCCGGACTTCGGTTCCAAGCAGCGCGTGCAATGCCCGCACGGCTCCTTGCGGGTCTCGCCAAAGTGCGCACACAGCGCGGCTACCTGACAGCCGGTCTGATCCACCAGTGCCACCACTTGCGCCAGTCGGGCGATCTCCTGCCGCTGCCGGTCGACGCACCGCGCATGAAGCTCGCCGGCCAACGCCGCCAGATCCTTGGGAATGGCAAGCCGGCGGTAGCGATGCCGCACATCCTTGGCCTCCAGGTTCAGCCAACCGCGCTCTGCCAGATAGTCGAGCGCCCGCACCACGCGATCGCGCGGGGCATCGAGCGCCCGCGCCGCCTGATCGAGATCGATCTGGAACCAGGTGCGGGCCTTCTTCGCCTGCCGCAGGATGCTGGCCACGAACTCGCGCCGCTCTCCTTCAAACTCCGACAGGATCTGGGCCGACGTGCGCAGCGGCTGAAACTTATAGGTCGCGTAGAACGGAGTCCCCCCTTCCAGCAGGCCGTCCAGTTCCAGATATGTCAGCAGCGTGCGGACCACCAGCGGGCGGATGTCGCAACGGCCCGACAGGTCGTGCAGGTTGGCGTCGATCTCCGTTCCGGGCCGTGCGCCGGCGAACAACGCCGCCACCAGTCGCTGCACGGCATCGCGGGTCGGCGTGTCGCCGTAGGCAAAGTTTTCCAACTGATTCAGATCGTCGAGGCAGAAGAAGACCTCGCAGGTCGAAGGCTTGCCATCGCGCCCCGCGCGGCCGATCTCCTGGGCGTAGTTTTCCAGACTCTTGGGCGGATTGAAGTGATAGACATAGCGGATGTCGGACTTGTCGATTCCCATCCCAAAGGCAATCGTCGCCACCACGATGCCGTCGGACGAACTCATGAACCAGTCCTGCACCTCGGCCCGCAGTTCGTCTTCCAGTCCGGCATGGTACGCCTTGGCCGGCAGACCCTGGGCGGCCAGCTTCTCGGCCAGTTCCTCGCTGGTCTTCTGCAGCGTCACGTAAACAATCGTCGGCCCCGCGGGCCGCTCGCGCAGACGCGCGATGAGCCGCGGGATCTGATCGGCCGCATCGACCGGCGTGGTCAGCAGCGTGAGGTTCGGGCGGTAGCAACTGTTGCGAATCGCGCAGTCGGCGGTGATCTCGAACGCGCGGCAAATGTCATCCAGCACGCGCGGCGTGGCCGTGGCGGTGAGGGCCAGCAGTCGTTCGGCCTTGCTCTGCCGGGCGAACGCGACCAGCTTTAAATAGTCCGGCCGGAAGGCATGTCCCCATTCCGAGATGCAGTGCGCCTCGTCGATGGCGAACAGCGAAACGCGGACTTGCGCGATCGCCTGGCGGAATCGCTCGTTCTGAAAGCGCTCCGGGGCCACGTACAGCAGCCGCAGCGCCCCGGCCCGCACGTCACGCATGGCCTGGCTGTATTCGTCGACCGTCAGCGTCGAGTCCAACCGCGCCGCCGCAATCCCGCGTCGCGCCAGCGCATCGATCTGATCTTTCATCAGGGCGATCAGCGGAGAGACCACCAGGGTCACGCCCGGCAGCAGCAGGGCGGGCAACTGGTAGCACAGCGACTTACCTCCGCCGGTGGGAAAGACCGCCGCCGCCGACTGCCCCGCGAGCAAGTGGCCGATGACCTCCTGTTGTCCCGGCAGAAAGCGGTCGTAGCCAAAGTGCTGTTCGAGCGATTGGGCGAGGTCGGGCATGGGAAGAGAGGGATCGGGGGTCAGGGGTCGGGATCAGCCCGCAGGGGAGAAGAAGAGGTGCTGGGCGTTAGGCTTTCCGGTTTGGGACTTCTTCGGCGGGGAGCGCTTGTTGTCGTCAGAGGGCAATCTAACATCTGAATCTCGACCTTGTCGTGTGTCCCTCGGAAACGCCAGGTGCCATTCGGTAGGTGTGGGCGTCTCGATTCCGGGTGGAATCTTAGCCGTAGGGTGGGCAGAGGATCGCGAAGTCCACCGCTTCGGCCCGATGATTCCGTCCCGAAGCGAATTCGAGTCGAAGGGACCGCTTTGGAAAACGAGGTAGGGAGTTTTACAGAAATTCTATTTTTCAAATACATCAGCCTGATATTTGATATAGTAAAGATATGATGTGAAATATTGAGGTACTACGCACGGCGTATCCGCCCAGGCAACCCCAAGTCCAGAATGGCGAAAAATGCGCTGGTTCCCTTGTGGCGCCCTTTCAGGGCTTCGAGACTCGAGGCAACGCTACCTGGGGCGTTGCCCCAGGCTGTCATGTGGGGCCCCTTCTGGGCGAACGCCAACCCGAAAACTTGCGCGCCCCGTGTGGCCTCTGCGCCCCGTGTGGCCTCTGCGCCCCGTGTGGCCTCTGCGCCCCAACTCGAAAAGTTACATCCTCTATCTTTCCTACTCCCTCCCACACCGTGGGGAGGGCTGGGGAGAGGTGCTGAAGCTCGTTCCGCTCCACAACCCGAAGACTTGCGCGCCCCAACTCGAAAAGTTACATCCTCTATCTTTCCTACTCCCTCCCACACCGTGGGGAGGGTTGGGGAGGGGGGGCTGAAGCTCGTTCCGCTCCACAACCCGAAGACTTCCGCGCCCCATGTGGGCTCTGCGCCCCGTGTGGCCTCTGCGCCCCAACTCGAAAAGTTACATCCTCTATCTTTCCTGCTCCCTCCCACACCGTGGGGAGCGTTGGGGAGGGGGGCTGAACCTGATTCCGTTCTACCAACCCGAAAACTTACGCGCTTCCCCCAGCGCGGGCGCTGGCCCCAGCGCGCTCAACCCGAAAAGTTACAACTGACTTTGTCCTACTCCCTCCCACTCCGTGGGGAGGGGGGCTGAAGCTCCTTCCTCTCCACAACCCGAAAACTTGCGCGCCCGTGACTCCTCCGCGGGCTGACCCCTGACCCCCCACCCCTTTCCTCCCCTGGCCTCAGAATGCACTTATCGTGCGCCTATCGTTCCTGGAACATTCCACAAAAGTTCGTACCATCTAGGCACACCTCATGAAGGGGTTGGGTACGCGAATCTCGCGAAGTCTCCCCACCGGAACGATCTTCCTCCCTTGGAATCCAGGGCTGACTACCGCTCCATGCGGCCAATCGACAAGCCCACCGGTTCATACTCGCACGTTTCCGTTTTCTCCTCGGTACGGATGCGCCATTCCCGCGACGTCACTGGACGGAGCGAAGCATGCCGCGCTCATCCGGTCCATCCCTCAACGCGTTTCGAAAGGATCTGGTTCCCAATGCGCACCGCACTCGCCTGGTTGATGACGGGCTTTGTCTTGGTTTCGTTCGCTCAGGCCGCTGACGAAGGCCACAAGGTGAAGACCAAGAAGCATGCCATCACGGCCGTCTTTCCCGATAAGCCCAAGCAGACCGATTTGAAGGACGGCGAGCATTACATCCTCGAGGTCAAGGAGACCGGTGCCTATCTCCTGCAGTACAACGAGTTCGAGAAGGAGATCGACACCGACGACAAGAAGGCGGTGAAGATGATCTTCGACGGGGCGATGGAGGCCATGATCAAGGCGCTACCCGGGGCGAAGCTCGCCTCGTCGAAGGACTCTATCGAAGACGAAATGCCGATCCGCGACTTCGAACTCGACATGGGCGAGAAGGGCTCGTACGTCGGCCGCATGGCGCTGGACGACGACAAGATGATTCAAGTCGCCGTGCTGGGGACCAAGGCGTTCGTAAAAACCGACGCCGCCAAGGAGTTCCTGGAATCGGTGGAAGTCGGCGACGAGTAAAGCATGCAACGCGAAACGTGAATGCCCGCGAGCACCGGCGTCCGCAGAGGACGCCGGTGCCGGGCGTTTCGCAGGAGCGTCCGCAGTTGCTTGATCGCCAGGCGGCTTTTTCAAGCACTTCCTTGCATCGCGAGCGCCGCTCCCCTTACGATTTAAGGGCGCGTTGGCAGCGCCTTCGTCAGCACAGGGGATCACGCATGGCTTCCCTCCACTCGCTTGCACTGGCCCTCGCGATGGCCCCCTGTCTGTGGGCGGAACCTCTCGTTCCACCGCCACAGAAACCGGGCGACCCCGCCGAAGTCCGGAGCGACTTGTCGGGCGACGTGCTCCCGGCCGGCGTTCTGCAACGCCTGGGAACGGTGCGATTCCGGCACCCCGGTTGGCGTCGGAAAGTGTTCTTCATGCCCGACGGCAAGCAGGTGCTGTCGAAGGTCGAGCACAATTCGGTTCGCTGGTTTGACGCTTCAACCGGGACCGCGGTGGGCGAGATTCAGCAGCGCGATGCCAGCCTCTCGGCGGTCTCGCTGTCGCCCGACGGCACGCGACTGGCCTCCGTGGGACTCAAGGTCGATCGAATTCAGGGGCACTCCGGCGTCATCATGCTGTGGGACGTTGGACTGCGCCAGGAGAGCAAAGTACTCTTCGTCGACAAAGACGAGCGTCCGGAACATGTGGCATTCCTGGACAACCGCTATCTGGCGGTCGCGCTGGCGCATGGCAAGGTTCAGGTGTGGGACATCGAGCAGGCTAAGGTGCAGCCGCTCAAGCTTGGCAAGGCAACCTTCGGCGCGCTGTCCACATCGCCAGACGGGCGGTATCTGGCCACCGCGTCGGGCAAGGAAGTATGGATCACGGAATGGAGGAACCCGGATTCAACTCGCAGGATCGACAACCAGGACGTCGAGACGCTGGCCTTTAGTCCCGATTCGCGAACCTTGGCGGGAAGCTGCCGGGGGGACGAAGAAGCCGAGGTTCGGCTATGGGACGTGGCGACGCTGCGGGTCACTGGCGCACTGACGGGTGATGCGAGCCTGCGCTTCGCACCTGGGATGGAATTCAGCCCGGACGGCGCGGTATTGGCTTGTACCGACGAAGGCCGGAGTGCGGGCAACTCGTCGGGGGGAGTGGTGCTGTGGGACCTGGCCAGCCGCAAAGTGATCCGGCGAATCGCCACGCCGGGTGAATCGGTAAACACGCTTTCTTTCTCCCCCAACGGGGCAAGGATAGCGGCCGGCACCGATAGCGGAGTGCACCTCTTCCAAGTCCGCACCGGAGAGCCCACCCTGCCAGAGGGCGGTCATCGGGGTCGTATCGCCAGTCTGGCCTTCCTCGCCGACGGAACACTCGCCACGGCCAGCACTGATGCAACACTGCGGCACTGGGACGTCGAGACGGGGCGGCAACGCCGCTCGTTCAAGCACGGCGCGTGGGTCGCCGGCATGGCGATCTCACCCGATGGCAAGCTGGCGGCTACGTCGAGCCTCGATGGTTTCGTCTACGTGTGGGATCTGGCGACCGGGCGTCAGGTGCACCGACTGCTCGGTCACGGCAGGCTGGGCGGAGCGCGGACCGTGGCCTTCGCGCTCAGCGGAGCCGAACTGCACTCGTTTGGCGACGATCTGAACCTGCGCACGTGGGACGTCAAGTCCGGACGGTTGCTGACCGAGCATGCGCTGCGATCGTCGGGATTCCCCGTTCCGGATGACGATGGGGAGAACTTTCTGGACGAGGTCAGACTGACACCCGACGGCCAGACGCTATCGGTTCTCTGGAATCAAGAGATCACGATCTTCGATGTCGCCAGCGGCAAAGAGCAAAGGAAAATGTCCACCACCAGCCCCTGGTTCGGCGGGCTGGCCGTCTCGGCCGACAGCACATCGGTACTGTCGACGTTCGAGAGGCCGGCACCGCCAGGAGATGGAGAACCAACGACCGGCGCGCAGTTCTGGGATCTGAAGACCGGCCAGCCAGGCCCGCAGATTACCCTGCCCGCGGGGCTGAAGGTCATGCGGATGGCCTGTTCCCCCGATGGTCGATTCGTAGCGGTGACCTCGGGCATGGGAGTGTCCGAGATCCGAGTGTTCGATGCGAAAACGCGCGAAGAACTCCAGCTTCTGAAGTGTCCTGGACGTGCGAGCGCGGTGGCCTTTTCGCACGATGGACGGCGGCTGGCGGCAGGAATCTCGGACACGACCGTGCTGGTGTGGGAGTTGAAGAAACGCTAGTGCTCGCAAAGCGACAACCGGAATTCCGAGACACGTACGTCCTAAACGAAGACAACCTTGGCCGTCGGCACCAGGAACGGCTCCGCATTCGGCGCGTTGGTCACGCGGCAGAATCCATCGTCGCGCTTCTCCAGAAGGTACAGGACCGTCCCTTCGGGCAACTGCGACAGGACGTGATTCTCGATATCGATCGCCACCTTCAAAGTGACCAGATTGATGTCGGACTTGATGCACTGGATGCTGAGTTCGTCGTCGTCTTCGTAGAGTTCAGGCATGACGTCATCTCCGGGGGGAACTCGGTGGCAGGCTGTAAAAATCCTACCTTTCAAGCAGTTCCTTGTCACGCCGAAGTGCCTACTTCTTCTCTTCCCCTTTGGTCACGTCCCACAGCTTCACGCCGTCCTGGCCGCCGGTGGCCAGCAGCGTCGAGTCGCCATTGAAGGCCACGGACCAGACAGTTCCTTTATGCCCCGCCAGCGATTTGATCTCTTTCTTCTCGGCCAGATTCCAGAGCCGCACGGTCTTGTCGAAGCTGCTGGTCGCCAGCAGCTTGCCATCGTGCGAGAAGGCCACCGAGGTGACCCAGTCCTTGTGCCCTTCCAGATTGTCCACGACTTTGCCTTCGGCCACGTTCCACAGGCGGATCTTGCGATCCGCGCCGACCGAGGCCAGCGTCTTCGAGTCGGGACTGAAGGCCACGCACCACACCGCATCGGTGTGATCCTTCAGCGTGCTCTTGTCCTTGCCGTCGGCCGGGTCCCAGAGCTTGATCGTCTGGTCGTGACTGGCGGTGGCGATCGCGCTGCCATCCGGGGCATAGGCCACCGCGCGGACCATGCCCGTGTGCCCCTTGAGCGCGGCCCGCTCCTTCTTCATCTCCAGGTCCCACAGCTTGACCGTCATGTCCTCGCTGGCCGAGGCCACCGTCTTGCCGTCAGGCGAGTAGGTCACGCAGGTGACCCAGTTGGGATGTTCCCCCAGCTTCTCGGGCTTCCCCTCTTGCACGTTCCAGAGCCGCACGGTCTTGTCGTTCGAGCCGGTGACCAACTGGCTGCCGTCCTTCGAGAACGCGGCGCTCCACACAGCGCTGGCGTGGCCATCGAACGACTTGACCAGCGCGCCGCTGGCGACATCCCACAGCTTCACTTCGCCGGGATAGATAAGCAGCGTCTGCCCGCCGGTCGTCAGCAGGGTCTTGTCGCCGGGGGCAAAGATCGCCCGGGTGACCCAGGTGGGATAGGTGGAGCGCGTTGGCGGTCCCTTGGGCTGTTCGGCCGGTGGCGGCTCGGCCTTCTTCTCTTGCGCCACGGCCGCGAAGGGGAGCGAAACGAACAACGCGCAGAGCAAGCGGGAGAGGTTGGACATCGTGCGGTCTCCGGTCGGTTTGGGACAGTAGCCGGATTGTATCGGAATTGACCGGGGAACGGGCGAGTAAAGTAGCAAGCACACGGAGTGTGCCTTATTCGATGGTCGCTTGGAGGACAAAGCGTCAGAGTCTCTCGGTGCGCGGTTCGCCGGAGTTCTCTTCGGCCGTTCCAGAACGGAGCGGCAAGGCGCTAGCCGCCGGCAGTACACGGTGGGAGCGTTCCTTGCGAATCCGTTCCTATCGGGCTAGTGTTGTTTTCCGACGCACCACAAGGAGCGGACCATCGGCCACCCTGCTTCGTTTCGAACTGCGCTGCGGATCGTTGCGAGCGCGCCGGCGAATTGCTAGGCTTCCACTCCCTTGTTCAAGATCCCGCCCGTCATCCTTTGCAAAGCGAGGCCGTCATGAGCCGGCAGAACATCTCCACCGGTGGCCCCTGGGAACCAATCATCGGCTACTCGCGCGCGGTGCGCGTGGGCCAGCAGGTGTTTGTCTCGGGCTGCACCGCCATGACGGCCGATGGACTGGTCGGCGCCGACGACACGCACGCGCAATCGGTGCAGGCGCTCAAGACCATTCAAGCGGCGCTTGAGAAGGCCGGCGCCAAACTCGACCACGTGGTTCGAACGCGGATCTTCATGAAGGACATCTCGAAGTGGGAAGAGGCCGGCCGAGCGCACGGCGAGTTCTTCGGCACGATCCGCCCCGCCACGACGATGGTGGAAGTGTCGAAGTTGATCGATCCGGCCATGCTGGTCGAGATCGAAGCGGACGCCTGGATCGAGTAGATCCGGCGATCGAGAAGCTGCCAAAACCCTTCCACATCCCCCGCGGATCGCACCGGTGTGCGATCCGCAGGGAATCGTGTGGAAGCATGCCGACGCTTACTAGCGCGGCTTTTCAGTCTGACCCTGCGAGGCCGTGCGGTTCGGCGCGGCCGGGCTCTGCTGGTTCCAGCCCAAGGCCAGCCAACCCTTATCGGCGCTGTGGCTCGTGACCACCAGCGTTTCGATGCGGGCCGGATCCTTGTCGAGCTTGATGTCGGTCGAGACTTCTTCGGTAAAGATCTTGCCGAAGGTCTTCTCCAGCAGCTTCACCAGCGTGGTCTGTCCGAGCGAGAGCTTGTCCTTGCCCTGCACGAATCCGGGCGGGCGGACCTTGATCTCGCCGGCACGACGCAGGACTACGCCCTTGTCGCTCTTCGCCAGCTTGTAGGTGACGCTGATGTCCATGCCTTCGTATTGCTTCTCGCCCCGGGTGAAGCCCTGGGCGCGGATGGTCAGCGTGGCGCCGCCGTTGGCCACCTGAAGCGTAACAGGCTTCTCTTCGGCAAACGTGATGGTGCCCGGCTCCTTCTCTTCGTCCGACTCAGGTTCCCACTGCTTGGGAATCTCGACCACCTTCGACAACTGTTCCTTCAAGTGCTGATCCTGCCAGGTCTGTCCGGCGATCGATTCCGCCAGGTTGTTGACTGTCGACTCATGCAGACGCACGGCCAGGTCGGCCCCGTCCACGGCGGGCGGGTCGATCGGGGCGGCCAACTGCAGCCGACTGGCATGCATGCCGACGACCTTCAACTGACTGTCGGTCGTGGAGAAGTGGAGTTGGTCTGAAGGCTGGCCGTAACGCTTGGCCGGAAGCACCAGCACGTCCTGGAACTTTCGATGGGCCGAAGCCAGGTTGTTCCAGACTTCTTCGTCGAAGCGATGGTTGATCCGGACCTCGGCATGGCGGGCGCCAATGTAGTTGCCTTCACCCTTCTTTTCTTTCACCTTGTCCGCGGCGATCTTGCGGACGATTCCCTTGACGATCGGAATCTTGATCGTCACCCCGACACCAGTCGTCTTGCTGCTGGTGACCGCCTGCGTGCTGGCGTCAATCTGCGAGAGCCCCATCGAATCCAACAGGATCCGCTTGCGGGCTGTGAAGTTCGTGCTGCCCAGGCTGTGAATCACGGCCGGACCATTGCGGCCCACCGTGGTCGAAGCCACGTTGCCGCTGAAGAGCAATTCGTACACGGCGCGGTTGTTATCGGGAATCAGGTTCAACGAGATCTGGCCGCGGGTGTGCCCGGTCCCCGAAATGCGGGTGCCAAGGATCACGTCGCGGACCGGTCCGATGTCGTCCACCATGCGGTTGGCCCGACTGGCCATGAACTTGCCGGAGACGTCGACCCGCAGGTTCGGGCGCGAGTAATGATGCCGCACGGCCGCCAACAAAGGCCGCACCTGATCGGCGGTGCTCAGCCACTCATAGGCCGCGGTCACTTCGGCGGTAGGATCCTTCTGCAGCTTCTCGACCCCGGCGGCCAGGGCCTCCAACTGCGCGGCAAACTGCTCGCGCGTCTTGGGGCTGTCGACCGTCGTCAGGCGATCGACGTACGTATCGAGCGAGCGACCCACATTGGCGAAGATCGGCAACTCGAGCCCGACCTTGCCGCTGACAAATTGACGCTGGATCTGGCGCAGCTCTTCGACGTCGGGCGTAGCCGACTTGAGCTGGTTCTCGAGCGCCTCAACATAGAGGAATGTGCGCCAGCCGGGACCCTGGGGTCCGCTGGCCAGATAGCGATTCAGTTGATCGAGCGACGTGCGAACCGCAGCGCGGGCCGAATCGGCATCGGCCTGCGAACGGGCCACGTACTTCGACTTCGCGTCGCGCAGCAACTTCGGCAGCTCGGCCGAACTGGGGGCAGGCAGCGAGCTGGCCCAAGCCGACAGAGATTGCCGCACGGCCACGACCGGGGCCCAGTCGAGACCCTTTTCGGTCCCCGAGAAGCGGGCCAGGATGCTGTCGATCACGGCCGGATCGGCCTTATCACCCGCGGTCAGCTGGGCTTCCAGCTCGCCGATTTTCAGAAACGACTTCCAGGCCTCGGCATTGGGACCTTTGCCCAGTTGGCGATTCAGATCGGCCAACTTCTGTTGCAGCGTCCCCTGGGGGGCCTGCGCCAAGGCAGTAGAAGATTGTGCCCAAAGGGCTACAGATACAAGGGTTGCGATCATCGCAACCCGCAGCACGGGGTGGGAAGCCATTAGGTTGGCTCCTTTATCTTTTGGATGGGTCGAAATGAAAGGACGCTCCGTCGTCTGCCCCAAGATCCAATCTTGAATAACCCTGGGTCGTCGAACTCTGCGTAAGTTACGCAAGTGCCACAGGATAACGCATCAGCCTGCAAAATCTACCCATCTTGCCTACTGGCAGCCAAATTATCCAACCCCTATAACACGCCGGTTTTGAAATTCTGCCAGTCGCTGCGGACAAACTTATTGCCTTGGCAACAGGCTGGTTTTGAAAGTCCCGCAGCACGTCGCACAGCAATCAAGGAGTCTTGAAGGATGCTAGCACGACCCGCATTTTGTCTCAGGATCGTTTCACGTTCGCTTCGGAAGGTTCGTTGGGCGGTACTCGCTGCGCTCCCCGCTCTGCTGGTCACTCAGCCACTTGTTGCTCAGGACACGAAGTCCGAAGACAAGCCGGCCGAAGTCAGCCCGCCGAGTCCCACAGCGTCGAGTCCCGAAGCGGCCCCCTTGGTTTGGCACACCGATTACGTCCAGGCGATGAAGGTCGCTCGCGAAGAAGGGAAGCTGCTCTTCGTTTTCTTCCACAACGGCGAGGACGACAAAGCCCGGCAGATGTTCGAGGCGCGGTCGCTGTCGGATGGCAAGGTTCTGGATAGTCTGGGCAGTTTCGTTGTAGCCAAAGTGCCTGTAACTGCCAAGATCAAGGAGAAGGGAAACGAGATTACGATCCTGAGCCATGGTGCGTACGAGACCATGCTCAACCGCCAAGGCGTGGCCATTGTCGACCTGAAGAACAAGGGCACCCCGCACTACGGTTACACCGTGACGACGTTCCCATTCGATCCCGGCCACTACTGTACGCCCGAGGCGCTGCGCGTTTTGACCACGCTGCCCGATGGCACGCTGACGCAGCGGACGATGGTCTTTGCCGTGCGGATACATCCTGAATCGCCGGCCAGCACCGAAGGCGAAGCCCATCCGATTCTGGTGACAGAAGCCGAGAAGCACTCGGTCCACCAGGCCGCGATCCGCCTGCAAGGGCATCATCAGTGGGACTATCGCTTCCAGGACATCTCGGCCCGCATCTCGGACGCCGGTTCGCACCCCACCGAAGTCTGCGCCGAGAGCTGGCCCGGCAAGACGCTGGTCGATGCAGCGATCGACTGCGTCCATAGCTGGCGGCAGTCCCCCGGTCACTGGAGCGCCGTCCGGGCGCGGCATGGCCTGTTTGGCTACGACATGAAGCGCGGCGCCAACGGCATTTGGTATGCCACCGGGATCTTCTCGACCGACGACGGTCGCCGTCGCACCCGTCCGCGAAGCTAATAAAGCACGCATGCCTCACGCAAAGCGGATTGTTCCCTTTGCGTGAGGCATTGCCTTGGCGATATGGTAAGGGCGTTCGAACGAGCGAATCGTTCGATCTTCTCCCTGCCTTCCCTTGGGAACATCCCATGCGCCGCGATGCTTCGATGCTTTGTCCCATGGCGGTTGCGGTCTCGATCCTCATGGCAGCTTCTGTTGCCTATGCCCAGACGCCTGCGATCAAAGGGACGCCTGCCATTGCGGTGAGCTCGACGACGCTCGAAGAGCATCCGGACCTGGTCTATGCCAGGTACGGCGACCGCGCCATGCACCTGGATTTGATTCGCCCCAAGAACGCCTCGGGCGACTTGCCGGCGGTGCTGCTGGTACATGGCGGCGGCTGGACCCAAGGGAACAAGACACGCTTTCACGCGATGGCGCAGGCGCTCGCCTGGCGCGGCTATGTGACCGCGACGGTCGAATACCGACTGGCCGGCGAGGCGAAGTTTCCGGCAGCGATCCACGATGTGAACGCGGCCATTCGTTGGCTGCGGGCCAACAGCAAACAGTACGGCATCGATCCCGAGCGGATCGCGGCCGTGGGGGGCTCGGCCGGCGGGCATCTGGCAGGACTGGCCGCAGCCGCTCCCGAGGTGAAAGAGCTGCAAGGGGACGGAGGCAATCCCGCAGTCTCCAGCCGTCTGCAAGCTGCGGTGGTGATGGCCGGTCCTCTCGACCTGGCTATCGGTCCTGTGGCCGAGCGCTCGCGGAAGGAGCCCGATTCGAATGTGAACCAGTGGCTCGGCAAGACGATCGACCAGGCGCCGGAGCTTTACAAGCTGGCCTCTCCACTGGCGCACTTCTCGGAGAAGACACCGCCGATTCTCTTTCAGCATGGCGAACTCGATCGCCCTGAACAGAACCTAGCGGCCCGCGAGCGGCTCCGGCAGCTCAAGATCCCATGCCCGATCGAAGTCTACCACCAGGGCAAGCATGGCTGCTGGAACGAGCATCCCTGGTTCGATCCCATGGTCAGCGACATCGATGCCTTTCTGCGGCGGGTGCTGAAGCACAAGACCGCCCCGGAGTGGCGTCCCCGGCTCACCGCAGACTGGGGCGAGATCGCCTTTGTTCCCGAGGGTTTGGATCTGCACGTGCTTAAGCCAGGCGCAGGCGTGGCCAAGATCCCGCGGATGAACCGCCCCGTGGGACCGATCTATCTGAAGGGGGATGAGAAGAAAGGGGCGCTCACGCTCAACCCCGGCCTGGCCGACTGGAGCATCGTGCTCCCCAAGTCGCTGCTCGAAGCGGGCCAAGGGGTCGTTCGCATCGAAGGACCGGGCCTGGACCTGCTCGAACTCCCCCGCGTCATCTCAGCGGACGAAACCGGCAGCGTGACCTTGGCCGCCCACGACGGGGTGACGCACGGCCAACTCCTCCGCTACGAGCCCCAGCCTCACAAGAACACGATTGGCTACTGGGCCAAGAAGGAGGACTGGTGCGAGTGGCACTTCTATGTCGATCGCCCCGGCAAGTTCGAGGTCCGCATTCTGCAAGGCTGCGGCAAAGGCCAAGGGGGAAGTGAAGTGGCGGCCCGCGTCGGCGACGAATCGCTCGCGTTCACCGTGGAGGACACCGGCCATTTCCAGAATTTCAAAGAGCGCAGCATCGGCACGATCGCGATCCCTCGCGCCGGCACATACACCTTCAAGCTCGAAGCCAAGACGAAACCCGCGGGCGCCGTCATGGACGTGCGGCAGGTGCAGTTGAAGTCCGTGGTGCCGTAGAGGACACACCATCGGCCGGGACAGACTGCTAGGCTAGTGTAGTACAGCACGCATTGATCGGTCGGCAGTGGCATAGTGAGCGGCAGGGCGCTAGCCGCCGGTAGTACACGATTGGGCGAATTCGTTCCCATCCCAGCGAGGCTGACGAGAAAATCCACGTTGCGCGTCAGGCGGATGCACTCCCCCCGGGCCACCGGCGGCTAGCAGGGTGCTGAAAAACTCCGAATCGCTGGCGTTTTCTCGACTTCTCGCATGGATTGGCCGCCGGAGGCTCGATCCGCCGCACGGCGTGCCTCAATTCGCCGCCCGT
>Ga0105047_10002170_pt1 | contig 35060 bp, 29 predicted proteins | sample MAT04_FD_78384 | JGI IMG/M metagenome (GOLD analysis project Ga0105047, IMG submission 78384) | Freshwater microbial communities from Lake Fryxell liftoff mats and glacier meltwater in Antarctica - MAT-04 (megahit assembly) | ecosystem: Environmental > Aquatic > Freshwater > Ice > Liftoff... | reverse complement strand
CTGTTCGTCTCCACGAGCGGCACCGATGCCGACTGGGTGGTGAAGCTCATTGACGTCTACCCCGACGACTTCCCCGACCTCGTGCCAAACCCGACCGGCGTGAAGATGGGCGGCTACCAATACGGAAGGAAGCATCGGAACTGCTCTGCCCGTGACCGTCAACCCCAACTTGTGGTACAAGTTGAGGAATAAACCCCGTGGCTCGCTCAAGTCCCACGAGTTCACCATGCGACTTCTCCTCGCTTCGCTCGTCGCTCTCGCGCTCTGCGTGCCTGCTATCCCAGCGGCCGAGCCGAAGTACGACCTTGTCATCCGAAACGGCCGCATCGTCGATGGCACCGGCAATCCGTGGTTCATCGGTGGTGTCGCGATTACTGGCGACAAGATCGTCGCTGTTGGTCGCGTTCCCGCCGTTGAAGCCAAGTGCACCATCGACGCCAAGGGGCTTGTCGTTGCCCCGGGGTTCATCGACATCCACTCGCACTCCGACGAACTGCTGCTCGAAGACGGTCACGCACAGAGCAAGATTCGCCAGGGTGTGACGACCGAGGTTCTTGGCGAAGGTCGCTCGGCTGCGCCATTCAAGGGAAAGGTGCCGGCCCGCAAGATCAAGGCACGCGGCAAGGAGTTCACATGGAGCACCGTTGGCGGCTACCTCGACACCATCGACAAAGCGGGCGTGAGTGTGAACGTCGCCACCTACGTGGGCCTCGACAACATCTGGGAAGGCGTGATGGGTACGTCCTACGCTCGCCCCACGCCGAAGCAGTTCGACGAGATGAAGGTCCTGCTCGATGAGGCGATGACGGATGGTGCGTTCGGGCTCTCTAGCCTCCTCGCCATGCCACCGGGTTCGCTCGCCACAACCGACGACATCGCCAATCTGTGCAGCGTCGTGAAGAAGCACGGCGGCATCTTCTCGACACACACCCGCAATGAAGGGCTTGGTGTGTTCGACTCCGTGAAAGAAAGCATCGCCGTCGCCGAAAAGGCCGGCGTTCCGGTGGACATCATTCACATCAAGATCGCCGACGAGAAGAACTGGGGGAAGATGGCGGAAGTGGTCGGGCTCATCGAAGCAGCCCGCAAGCGCGGCGTGAATGTGCAGGCCAACGTCTACCCCTACACCCGCGGCAACAACAACCTCGCCAGCATCATTCCGCCGTGGGCGCACGAAGGAGGCAAAGCCAAGTTCCTCGAACGCCTCAAAAGTGCCGACGATCGCGTGAAGATGAAGAAGGACATCAAGGAAGGAATCCCCGGCTGGTACAACCACTACACCGCTGTGGGTGGCGACTGGTCGCGGATGCTCATCAGCGGCCGCGGGCAGTTCGAGGGGCTGACCATGGATCGCGTCATCTCCGTGAAATCCAAGGGAAAAACACCACAACCAGACGCCCTGGATATTCTGTTCGACTTGCTCATCGCCGAGGAAGGCTCCGTGCCCACGGTGTACGCCCACCATGACGAGAAGGACATGAACTTGGCCCTGCAACAGCCGTGGTGTTCGGTCGGTTCGGATGGTTCGGCTTACGCCACCGAGGGCGAGTTGCGGCGTGGCAACCCGCACCCGCGCAACTTCGGCACGTTCCCACGAGTGCTCGGTGTCTACGTTCGCGAAAAGGAGGTGCTGAAGCTCGAAGATGCGGTGCGGAAGATGACCTCGCTGAACGCGGCGAAGATCGGCATCCGTGATCGCGGTGTGCTGCAACCCGGTACCTTCGCCGATGTCACGATCTTCGATCCCGAAACGGTCATCGACAAATCGACGTACACCGCACCGTTCGCGTACAACGTCGGCATCGAGTATGTCATCGTGAACGGCAAGATGGTTCTCGAACGTGAGAAGCACACCGACGCGATGCCCGGGCGCGCTCTGCGGCGGAAATCATGACACCCGACCCAATTGCCCGCTGGCACAACCCGGCGCTGCTCGATCACCTCATTCGCGTCCGGCAACCGTGGGATCGGCTCACGCGGCGAATCGTGCAGGCCGTGCTTGCGCGACATCTTCCTATTCCGTGCAATTCCCTTGTCGAAATCGGTGCGGGCGGTGGACAACTTCGTGAATGGCTTCCGCCTAAAATCGCCGCCATTACCACGCACACGGAGCCATCAGAACCGTTTGTGCAAGCGTTTCGCAGTCGATACCCCGATGCGAATGTGATCGCGGCCGATGCTGCGAAGTTGCCTTTTGCGTCAGAAAGCGTCTCAGGTGTGCTCGCGCTGTGCGTTCTCGACACGCTCCCTGATCTGGCGACGGTACGAAACGAACTGCATCGGGTGCTGCAACCCAACGGGGTGGTCATCCACTTCCTCGACCTCGCCACGAGCCCGGACACGCTGTTCCCCGAATTGATCGCCAGCGGCGAAGTTCCCCTGACGAACTTTGCCCGTGACCCAGGGTTACTCGAAGTGCTCCCCGACAGCAAGAAATCGCTGCTGCCGGCGGCTGATGATTTCGATGAGGTTCTCGCGATCCGCTGGGATGTGTTCGTGCCGTTCGTGGCGATGCTTGCGAAGGCCAACCAACCCATGGTCTCCGATCTGGGTCCGTATGCGAAATTGCATCAGCCCGGGGGCTTCGATCCAGACCAGTTCGCCCAGGAATTCATGGCGATTAGCGCCGACCCGGCCCGACTTCTCAAACTGAACAAGGCGATACTTTCACTGACGTTGACGGCTCGCCAGATGAGGCGAGAATGGCCGATCCGGGCGCTGTCGTCTCGGACTCATTTGCGAGGGAAGCTACACGCCACGTTCGCCCTGGACCACGGCTTCACCGTCGAATTCTCGGGGCCGATCGCGGCGCAGGAAGCGGCACCGACGTTTACGCTCCGGCACGCAGGCCGAACCGTTTCGCGAGTGTTGCCGATCCCGGGGGTGTCTGTTGAGGAGATTGAGGGGACGTCGCCCGTTGCGGCACTCGGAGAAGGGATTCACGCTACCACGGTTGAGGTGTTCGTAGCCCGGCGTGTGTCTGAGTAAGCGAGAGGTGCGAGTTACCGGTTGCCCAGAAGGGCAACCGATCCGACGACTACGAACCTTACACTCGTGCGGTGAAAAGCAGATCGTTCAGTCGCGTCGTGAAGAAGATATCAAGTTGATCCACGTATAGTTTCGTCACCCCGCCAGTCGCGGTGAGTGAGTCCGCATCGCCACCGCCACGGAGCACATCACCGTTGATTCCCCGACCGGTCAGGATATCGTCGCCGATCCCACCATCGATCGTGTTGTAACCAAATCCACCCATAATTGTGTCATTTCCATCGCCGCCCTTGATACTGGCGGCTCCGACACCATTGTTCAGGAAGATATCATCCTCGGTTCCGCCATCGATAGTTGCCATTCCAGCGGTGACAAATGTGATCGTATCAGAGCCACTTTCGCCCTTGATATTGAGCGCACCCGTCGCCGTAATATCAATTGTGTCATCACCAGTACCACCTGCGATTGTGCCCTTTACAATGTTGACACCGGTAATAATGTCATTTCCGCTGTCGCCTTTAACGGTTGCACTACTTGAAGCACTAACTGTAATCGTGTCATTTCCAGTGCCGCCCCCGATGGTGGCGATTCCCGGCGTGGCAGCGGTGATCGTGTCGTTGCCGCTGTCGCCCGTAATGGTCGCGGAACTGGCCCCTGCGATCGTGACCGTATCGTTCCCGTTGCCACCGTTGACGATCACCTTCCCCGTCGCCGTGGTCGTGATCGTGTCGTTGCCGTCGCCACCCTTGATCGTCGCGGCACCCTTGTATGTACTACCGGTAATCCCACCGGAGGTCATCGTATCGTTGCCATCGCCGCCATCGATTGTCACAGGTTTATCAAGTGTGAACGTGACCGTGTCGTCACCAATTCCACCTGTAATTTTAACAGATGTAAAGCTGGAGAGCGCGAAAAGGGAATCAACGCCGTTCAAGGTCACAAGAGCATCATTGCCAGATTGGCTGACAACGACGGTGTTCGCTCCGGGGTCACCAGCAATATTCAGGACACCTCTACTCAGACCTGCTGCTGGCACTGCGCGACTTTCCAGGGCTTCAATGTTGAGACGAGTTGCTGACCGACGCATAGGAGATTTCCTTCAATAAGAATAAAAACGGAATTCAATAAGTCATGGAAAGACAAGAAGTCGCTTGCCTGAACTTCAGGCTAGAAACCTCTGGTCGTTCCATCGACCCGATTGGTCTGCCAGGTTATTACTGTGGTGACGAGTAATAGATCAGCAGATGTGGTGCCCGAATTGAAATTGGGGCGAGGATTCGACAAAATAGACTCGTCACCTGTTAATATTCACGAACTGCAATCAAATCGCAACTCAACGCCTCTGCGAATGAGTAACAAGTGAGAGGCGGTTGACAGTCCGAGTGCCATTCCGTGTGAACTCAGTTGCCCTCGCACCTGACTTGGCGGTTGGCGGTCTTGACTCTAGCCGGTGAAGATCGGTCGAGAACGCAGTGACTGTTCAATGCGTTTGCGCGCTCCCGAACCTTTGTTGGCCTGAGTGCGTCTGATAGGTGTTGGTTCGCGCAAGAAATTCGGCTTGAAGGGTTGTGGCAGTCGCCCTAGTGTAGAACTTCTCGCGCGAAAGCCGTCCCGCTCGTGTAGCTCAGGGGTAGAGCAGCGGTTTTGTAAACCGCAGGTCGTGGGTTCAAATCCCTCCGCGAGCTTTCCAGAAGCCGGGCAGAGTGGTACAACACCCAAGTTCGATTCACGAGATGGAGAGCGTTGGTCGGTTCGAGATGAATTGCGGGTAGGTGGCAGAGTGGTCAATTGCACCAGGCTGTAAACCTGGCCTCTTCGGAGTTCGGGGGTTCGAATCCCTCCCTACCCACTGCCGGAAGTTGAATGAAAAGGGTAAAAGTAAAAAGGTAAAATGAACAAGACAGAGATGCAGAGATATCAGTTGATTTCCTTTTGCATTTTCCCTTTTACCTTTTTCATTCCCGTTTCGGGTCCGCGGGTGTAGCTCAGCGGTAGAGCTCTTGCCTTCCAAGCAAGATGTCGTGGGTTCAAATCCCATCGCCCGCTCTGGCCAAGACAGGCCGCCCCTCGTATCACTCCCCTTCCGGGTTTTTTACCTGGGTTGGGGAAGTGCCGTTTTTGCTGCTGTAGCTCAGCTGGTAGAGCACTTCCTTGGTAAGGAAGAGGTCATGGGTTCGAATCCCATCAGCAGCTCTCGGACGCTGTTTATTGCGGATGGCGGGTTTCGGAACGGGAATTGAAAACACTGAGGCTGATCGGCTTATTCAGGATTCTTGATTCCTGAGATTCCGAATTCCGCGTTTCGAATTCCGAATTTCCAGGGAGTGGACCGACCCGATCGTTCGGGCCGGGTAACTTCAGACACCCATCAGGGTTTACCTCGGAGATAGCGATGGCGAAGGAGAATTTCTCGCGAACCAAGCTGCACGTCAACGTTGGGACGATTGGTCATATTGACCACGGCAAAACCACTCTAACCGCAGCGATCATGGCGCGCAACGCGCACCTGAACAAACTCAAGGATTTCAAAACCTACGCGGAAATCGCGAAGGGTGGCATCGTCCGCGACGCGAACAAGACCGTCACCATCGCCGTATCGCACGTTGAATACGAATCCAGCGACCGCACCTACGCCAACTCCGGCGCGTTGCCGTACAAGGATCTCCTCGACTACCCAGATATCGACAAGGTTGACTACTCACAGCCGGTCAAGGGCCGCCACTACGCCCACATCGACTGCCCCGGGCACGCCGACTACATCAAGAACATGATCACCGGCGCGGCCCAGATGGATGCCGCCATCCTCGTGGTCGCTGCCGACGACGGCCCCATGCCACAGACCCGCGAACACATCCTGCTCGCCAAGCAGGTCGGTGTGCCGCGTATGGTCGTGTACATGAACAAGTGCGACAAGGCCGACCCGGAACTCATCCCGCTCGTCGTGATGGAACTCCGTGACCTTCTCAACAAGTACGACTTCCCTGGCGACACCATCCCGATCATCTCGGGCCGGTCGAAGGAAGCCCTCGAGAACGCGACCACCGATAACCCGGGCTCGCTCTCGATCGACGCCCTCATGTTCGCGCTTGACACCTTCGTACCGAACCCCGTTCGCGAAGAAGACAAGCCGCTGCTCATGTCGGTCGAAGACGTGTTCTCGATCAAGGGTCGTGGCACCGTGGCCACCGGCCGTATCGAACGCGGCACCGCACGTGTCGGCGACGATGTCGAGATCATTGGGCTTCGAAAGGACAACGTCAAGTCGGTCATCACCGGGCTTGAAATGTTCCAGAAGACGCTCGACAAGGCCATCGCTGGCGACAACGTCGGAGCACTCCTCCGAGGTATCGAACGCGACGGTATCGAACGCGGCCAGGTTATCGCCAAGCCAGGCAGCATCACCCCGCACACCAAGTTCGAAGCCAACATCTACGTGCTGGCCAAGGACGAAGGCGGTCGCCACACTCCGTTCTTCCCGGGCTACAAGCCACAGTTCTACTTCCGCACCACGGACGTGACCGGCTCGATCAACCTGCCCGCAGGCGTCGAAATGTGCATGCCCGGCGACAACGTGAAGATCACGGTCGAACTGATGGAAGGTATGCCAGTCGCCATGGACGAAGGCCTTCGCTTCGCCATCCGCGAAGGCGGCCGCACCGTGGGTTCGGGCGTCGTGACGAAGATTCTCGACGAGCCAGCCGCCACCGCCGGCAAGAAGTGATTGGCGGGAGTTGTCAGGGATCAGTTGTCGGTTGTCAGTCAAACATCGCAGTCCGTGGCGAGAACTTGCCACCAGGGTGTCCGACTGATGACTAACAACTGACAACTGACGACGCTCCCACAGGAGCGTAGCTCAATTGGTAGAGCAGTGGTTTCCAAAACCACCGGTCGGGGGTTCGAATCCCTCCGCTCCTGCTCACGGTCAGACGTTGTGCGTTCAAAGTTTCGGGTTCCGTGCAGCAGGAACTTCACGCTAGTTTTCAACTCGAAACGTTGAACTCGAAACGCGAAACGAAATCGGATTCATCAAGCCCACGGATGAGTATCCGTGGGCTTTGCCTCAGACAGACACGGACAGGTAGACACGGATAAGACGCCGACCAGAAGCGGACAGGAAGGACGGAGCATGGCCACCGCCGTTGAACCCTCAGAACCCCGTACGCCCACCAGCCCCCTCGGGTTGCCGATCGCCAGCTTGCTAGGAGCGATCTACGTCGCTGCGGCCATCGCAGTCGTGTTCTACGCCGTCCCGGCGTTCTGGGCGGAAAGTATTGCGCCACAACTTGGCGGCTTTGGATTCGTTGAGATCCTGGCTCGGCTCGTCGTTCAACTCGCAGCGTTTGTCGGGCTGCTCTGGTTCGGCAAAACGCTCCTGGGGAGTAACCCCGTCAAGGGTGTCCGTGGCGGGATCTTCCTGGTGCTCGTCACCGTCGCGCTGATCTTCTTCATCTGGCGTGCCGTCGCGCTGAACTTTGACTCGAGTACTGGTGTGATCGTCGGCAGCGCGGTCGCTCTCTTGTTCGCGTTCTTCTCGATCAAGCTCTTCTCCGGGAAGACGGGCGAAGGATGGATGATCGCACTTGAGGAACAGGGTTGGTTCAGCACTGCGGGATACAAGAAATCGCTCGGCATTCGTGCTCGACGAATCACGATCCTGGGAATCCTGCTCCTGGGCGGTACTGGCGTTTATTCGCTGTCTTCCCCGGGCACGCTTCCGAACGATTGGATTCTGACGTTGCCGTTTGAGGACCCCAGTTCATTCACGTTGTTGCCCGATGCCCACATCGCCATTCCGGTGATCCTGCTGGCGTTCACGCTGTGGTTCGCCTGGCGTGCCGTGAACGTGCCGACATTCGCCGAGTTCCTCATCGCCACCGAGGCGGAGATGAACAAGGTCTCGTGGTCGCCCAAGAAACGGCTCGCGCAGGACACCGTGGTCGTGCTCACGACGACGCTGCTCATGGCCCTATTTTTGCTCGTCGTGGATCTGTTCTGGGGCTGGTTGTTGAGCCGTGAAATCGTGGGTGTGCTCCCGAGCAAGGCTGGCACTGACAAGAATCAGGCCGGGAAAGTTGAACGTGCCCGTTGGTGAGCCAGGAATCGGGCACTCGTGGCGAGCGGGTGGACGTCAGTCCTCCGGAAATTGACTCGCCACGCGAACCAAATCCATCCATCTCACCGGAGGACTGACGTCCTCCGCTCGCCCAGACATACCGGGCCGGTTTCGCCCGCGAGGCGGCACCTTTGGTGCCGGAACCTGCCATGACAAACGAGAACGATACGATTCCCGAACCGGTTGCCGCAGCTCCCGAGCCAGAAGCGGCTCCAACGGCAGACTCCGAGACAACTCCCATTGAGGAGCCAGTCCCGGAGACAGCCGAGAAAGAGCACACTGAGATCCCGGCTCCGCCAACCGATCATGCCCCCGCGACGGCCGCCGAGATGGTGCCACCAGCGGTCCCCGGCACAACGGAACCCGCCGCGGAAGTGCCTCCATCTGCACCAAAGAAGTCGCGCAAACCCAAGCCGGTTGTTGAAGAAGCCGCAGGTGACGACGCGGCCGCCATCCTCCTGGGTTCTCCATCCGATGCGCCTGCGGAAGAAGAAGAAGCCGAGTCGGAAACCGAGGAATCGGAATCCGAGGAATCGGACGAGGCAGCCGAACCAACCGAACCAACTGACGCAGTTCCCACGGAGCCAGCAGGGGAACCTGCACCCGAGAACAAGAAGCGGTGGTACGCGGTCAAGATTCAGAGCGGCCGTGAGGAGTCGATCAAGGCTGCGATCGAGCGGAAGATCAAGATTGAAGGACTTGAACAGTACTTCGGTCAGATCATGATTCCGGTCGAAGAGATCATCGTCAAGAAGAAGGTGAAGGTCAAGAACAAGAAGACGGGCGAGACGACGACGCAGGAAAAGAACGTCACAAAGTACAACAAGAAGTTCCAGGGCTATTTGTTCGCAGAGGTTGAGTTCAACAACGACATCCTCTACGTGTTCCGCGAAACGTCGGGCGTGGGCGATTTCGTCGGTGTGAACACGAAGAAGACGGCGGGTGCGGTCGAACGCTCGGCACCGGCACCGATGACCGAAGACGAAGTGAAGTCGATGCTCACCGGAGCGCCCAACCCGAGCAAGCCCGGACGCGGCGGCAAGGGCGGCAAGGTGGTCGTCAAACTCGACGTGGAGAAGGGCGACAAGGTTCGCATCCGCAACGGGGCGTTCATGGGGTCCGAGGGCGAGGTGAAGTCGATCACCGAACCGAAGGACCCAACGGAAAACCCGAAGGTCACCGTGGTGGTCACATTCTGGGGCCGCCCGGTCGATGTCGAAGTCGATTACTGGGAAGTCGATAAAATCTGACGTCTGTGGGTCGTTGTGCGTTGGTTGTTGTTCGTTGGATTCGGGGCGTCGCGGGTTAAACCGACAGCGTTCCCCAACAATCCACCACCAACCAACAACAACCCTCAAACCATTGTGAATCACACCCCTCTCCCCGCGACGGAGAGGGCGTGTTGTTTTTGGCAACCGTAACGACCCTGGTCCGGCGCGCGCGGCAGGGCGTTTTCGAGGAAGATCATGGCAAAGCAGGTTACCGCTTACGTCAAGCTCCAGTGCCCAGGCGGCTCCGCTACCCCGGCACCACCCGTTGGCCCGGCTCTCGGTGCCCACGGCGTGAACATCGGTATGTTCGTGAAGCAGTTCAACGACAAGACGAACAACCCGGATACGAAGGGGCTGATGCTCCCGGTTATCATCACGGTCTATTCAGACCGCAGCTTCGAGTTCAAGATCAAGAGCCCGCCCGCAGCGGTTCTGATCAAGCTCGCAGCGAAGATTCCCGCCGGGAAGAAGCAGGGCAAGGAAGTGATTCCAGCCGACTCGAAGAAGGGCGGCAAGTACAAGGGATTCGCGCTGAGCAAGGCACAGATCACCGAGATCGCCAAGAAGAAGCTCACCGACCTGAACGCACGCGACCTCGAACACGCGGCCCGCATCATCGAAGGCACCGCCCGCAGCATGGGCATCGTCGTCCAGGGCTGATTGCTACGATTTAGCCCGGCGTAATAAACGCCGGGTTTGCTTTTGAAGACCCGGCGTCACGTATCCGGGAACATCGCAGGGCTTGTTCCCAGGTTCACGATGCTGCACCCGGCGATCACCTTCAGGCCCAGCTTTCGTGCCTCTGCCAGCACTTCGGGCGAATCAGCACCGGGGTTGAACCACACCTCATCCGGGTTCTTGGTCGCGATCGCGGGTAACACCTTCAACCCCACCGCGGGCGGCAAGTAGACCGTCACACGTTCGAGTTTCTCGACTGGCACATCGGCCACGGAAGTGTACGCGGGCAAGCCTTCCACGCTCTCAGCGGTCGGGTGGATCGGGTAGACGGTGTATCCGGCCCAGGCGTGGGCGCGAACGGATTTGTTGCCGAACTTGTGGCGATCCGGGCCAGCCCCGATCACCGCAACAGTGCGTGTCATGGTAGTGGGAGGGGAATGGGGTTCGACGACAATGCGGACGCACGGCGATGATGCCGGCGAGAAGTGAAGACGATCGCCCAATCAGGTTCGGGGTTCGTCGTCGGCCTTCACCTCGACAGATTGAGCCTTCACTCCGTGAATCGCCTCGTAGACTTCTTCGCGGTGAACAGGCACATCCTTCGGAGCAACAATTCCCAACCGGACCTTGTCGCCACGGATCTCAATCACCGTGAGAACGATGTCGCTGTTAATGATGATTGACTCGTTTTTTTTCCTGGACAGTACGAGCATGGGACCCTATCTTTCTTTCCGTGAGTGATGACGGGCGGCATTCCCGTCTGGTTCCTCCATTCCATTGGGGTCGATTCCACACGACTCCGCGAACTGGCCGAAAACCCCTTGTATTGAAGTGGGTTTTTCCTCGCGATCCTGCGTGGAATGTTCACAGCCTGATCTTCACCCTCCACTGTAAAAGCGGTTTATGTCCGCCGTCAAGGTTCAAACCTGACGAGACTTACGATTTTTTCCAGTTTATCAGCGGATTCGAGAGAGCGCAAGATCTTCACGTTTTGAGACGTAAGAGCAATGCCCGGTTGAGTTTACCGGGCTATTGCTCCCGCATCGCCCCAAAAATCACTCATTCGCGACGCAGCCTTGCGACACGGTCACGTTGAAATACTTCGCTTTCGGGTGGTGTACCACGATCGCGGTCGTGCTCTGCTCGGGTTCGAGCTGGAAGGTGTCCGTCAACGTGATGCCCACACGGGTGGGGTCGATCAGCGTGAACAGCGGGGCCTGGTCGTCGAGGTTCGGGCACGCCGGGTAACCGAAGGCGTAGCGGCGGCCGCGGTAGTGCCCCTTGAACAGCTTGCGGATCTCCGGCGAGTCGTCGCTACCGATTCCCCATTCGTGGCGCAGATCGCGGTGGAAGAGTTCGGCCAGGGCTTCGGTGGACTCGACACCCAGCCCGTGCAGGAACAGGTAATCCTGGTACTTGTCCTCGGCGCGGAGCTTGTTGCACGCCTTTGTGATCTCGTGGCCCATGGTCACGGCCATGAACGAGACGTAATCGACCGCCTTGCCGTCTCGCAGCGGTTCGACGTAATCCGCGAGGCAGAGGAAGTCGCCGAACTCCTGGCGCGGGAAGTTGAACGACACGCGTTCCGTCGTGAGGTCGTCCTCGAAGATGGTGAGCTTGGTGCCGTCGCTCGCCGCGGGGAAGAACCCGTATGCCACCGCTGGCTGAAGGATGTTCTCGCGCAGCACGTACTCCTTCAACCGTGCGAGTGCGGGTTCGGCCGTGGTCGCGATCTGATCGGCGTACACCTTCGGATCGACGCCGCCCTTCTCGAAGCCCCACTGCGTGCTGAACAGCGTGCGTTCGTTGAGGAACTCGAACACATCACGCATGTCGAAATCAGTGCGGATACGTGACCCGAAGAACGGTGGCACCGGAATGTTCGCAGCACGCGAAAGGCCGGGCGAACGCGGTGGCAGGTCCGTTCGGGGCGTAGCCGCGACCCGCAGGGGAGCGCGGCCGTTGCCATTCACATCACCATTGCTCGCGCTCCCCTGCGGGTCGCGGCTACGCGAGGATTGCGCCATCCCCTTCAGCGCCACGCTGCCGACACGCTGGATCTTCTTTCGCGCGGCCAGTTCATCCATGACGCGCAGCCCCTCGAACGCATCCGAACCGTAGTGGAGGTCGCCACGGTAGATCGCTCGCAGGTCGTGTTCCACGTAGCGACGGTTCAACGCCGCGCCGCCGAGAATCACCGGCGGAGCCAGCCCGCGTTCGTTCAGCGTGATGAGGTCTTCCTTCATGATGACGGTCGACTTCACCAGCAGCCCGGACATGCCGATGGCGTCGGCGTCCTGCTTCTGGAACTCCGCGATCATGCTCTCGACCGGTTGCTTGATCCCGAGGTTGTAGACCTTGTAACCGTTGTTCGTGAGGATGATGTCCACGAGGTTCTTGCCGATGTCGTGAACGTCGCCCTTCACCGTGGCGAGCACGATCTTCCCCTTCTCGGAGCCCTGCACTTTCTCCATGAATTTTTCGAGGTACGCGACGGCCGCCTTCATGACTTCCGCCGATTGCAGCACGAACGGCAACTGCATCTGGCCGCTGCCGAACAGGTCGCCGACGACCTTCATGCCGTCGAGCAGTACCTTGTTGATGATGTCGAGCGGCGAATAGCGTTCGCGTGCGAGGTCCAAGTCCGCGATCAACGTTTCACGCCGACCCTGGATGATCGCCTGTCGCAAGCGTTCCTCGACGGTTTCGCCGAGCGATTGCCCCTTCTTCGACTCGGTTTTCTTGTCGGCGTAGTGTGCCATCAGTTCTTGCAGCGGGTCGCCGGTGGAGCGGTCGTCGAACAACAACCGCCGGCAGAGTTCCTTGCCGGTGTCGTCGATGCTCGACAGCGGCATGATCTTCGCCGCGTGCAGAATGGCCGAGTCGAGGCCGTATTCGAGGGCGTAGTGCAGGTACATGCTGTTGAGCACCTGCCGCGTGTACGGCGTCAGCCCGAACGAGCAGTTCGACAGCCCGACGTGCGTGAGCGCCCCCGGCAGGTTCTGCTTGATGAGGCGAATCGACTCGAACGTCTCGATCGCCGACTTGCGGGTCTGCTCCATGCCGGTCGAAACTGGGAACACGAGCGGATCGAACATCAGGTCGGTTGGCGGGATGCCGTACTCGTTCACGACGATGTCGTAGATGCGGGCGGCACACTCGAACTTCCACTGTGCGGTGTCGGCCTGACCCTTTTCGTCGATCGTGAGCGCGACCAGCCCGGCCCCGTATTTCTTGGCGAGGATCGTCTTTGGGTCGAGCGTCTTGCGACCGTCTTCGAGGTTGATCGAGTTGATGATCGCCTTGCCGCTGCACAGCTTCAGCCCGGCCTCGATCACGTTGACTTCCGTGCTGTCGAGCATGATCGGCTTCGTCAGTACGGCGTTGTAACGCTTGATCGTCTCACGCATGTCGCGAACGCCATCGCGGCCGACGTAGTCGACGCACACGTCGAGAACGTGAACCCCTTCACGTTCCTGCTCGCGGGCCATTTCGGTGAGGCCGTGCCAGTCTTCCTTTTCGAGGAGTTGCTTGAACTTCCGCGAACCGTTCGTGTTGGTGCGCTCGCCGACCAGCAGCGGCCGCGGTTCCGTGAGCAGGTCTTGCCCGGCCAACAGGCTCGACACCATTGGCAGATACTTCGGCGTTCGCGGCGTCGGCTTCTTGCCGTGAACGCGCTTCACGACCGCCGCGAGGTGTTCCTTCGTGGTGCCGCAACAGCCGCCGATGATGTTGACTCCGAACTCGGACACGAAGCGATCCATCCAGTCGGCCAGTGGTTCCGGCGCGAGCGGGAAGTATGTTTCGTCGCCGCGCGTCTCGGGCAACCCAGCGTTCGGCAGGATGCTGAGCATCTTGCCGCAGTGGCGGCTCAGGTGCCGGATGCTATCGAGCATGAGATCGGGGCCGACGCCGCAGTTCATGCCGATGACGTCGATTTCGTCGAGCGGTTCGAGCGCGACCAGCGCTGCGGGAATGTCCGTGCCGGGGAGCATCTTCTGGTTTGCGTCGATGATCGTGAGTTGCACCATCAGCGGGAGCCGCACGCCCATCCGCTTCATTTCCTCGATGGCGGTGATGGCGACGCACTTCGCTTGCAGCAGGTCGAAGCACGTCTCGATGAGGATGGCGTCGACCCGTTCCTCGATCATGACGCGAATCTGTGCGCGATACGCTTCCGCGAGCGAGTCGAAATCGATCCAGATGGCGGGGTCGATGATGGAGGGCATCTTCGTGCCGGGCCCGATGGAGCCGATCACGAAACGTGGCCGGTCCGGCGTGGCGAACTCGGCGGCCGCTTCCTTCGCGAGTCGGATGTTCAGCCGATTGATCTCGACGAGCTTGTCGCCCATGCCGAAGTCGTCGAGCACGATTTGCGAGGCGTTGAACGTGTTCGTTTCGACGCCGTCGCAGCCCGCTGCGAAGAAGCCGCGATGAATGTCCTTGATCCACTCGGGGTGCGTGTAAACGAGCGCATCCGAGAGGTTCATCAGGTGCTTGCCGTTCGGCGCGTAGCCCCAGTCCTTGTCGGTCGGTTTGTACTTGTGGAGGCTCGTTCCCATGCCGCCGTCGAGGATGACGACACGTTCACGGGCGAGATTCAGGAAGGGGTGGCTGAAGGCAGTCGGCATGGCGGGTCCGTGCTGTGAAAGGGTCACATGTAGTTGTACCGAAATTGGCGCGAGTTCTTAGAAGGATTCACAAGGAACGTGACAGGTTCGGAGAGAGAAGACAAAGAGAATTAACCACAGAGTCACAGAGAGCACCGAGGGAAGACAAAAACCGAGAGAAGACTTTGTTCTAAATCCCTGTCTTCCCTCGGTGTTTGATTTCCTCTCTGTGCTCTCTGTGGCTCTGTGGTTAACAATCTTCTCTTTTTGACTGATCCGCTACAATCTTCGCATGAGCCGCGAAAAACATCTCCAACGGGTTCTGGATTGCGGGATCGTCGCCGTGGTGCGACATTCCGATCCGGGGCCGCTCGTCGAAGTCGTGAAGGCACTCGCCGACGGTGGCGTCACTGTGGCCGAGGTCACGCTCACGGTGCCGAACGCACTCGACGTCATCCGTGCCGCGAAGCAACAACTCGGCGACCGCATCCTGCTCGGAGCGGGCACCGTCCTTGACCCCGAAACCGCCCGCGCCGCGTTCCTGGCGGGTGCGGAGTTTCTGGTTTCACCGAGTCTGAACCTCGACGTCATCAAGATGTGCCGGCGCTACGATAAGCTCATCATGCCGGGGGCGTTCACGCCGACGGAAGTGGTGACCGCGTGGGAAGCGGGTGCGGACATCGTGAAAATCTTCCCGGCGGAAGTGGTCGGCCCGGCGTTCTTCAAGGCGATGCGTGGCCCGCTGCCGCAAATCAAGCTGATGCCAACCGGAGGCGTCGATCTCACCACCGCGAGCGAATTCCTGAAGGCCGGGGCCGTGTGCCTGGGTGTTGGTAGCCAGATGGTGGACCCGAAACTCGTGGCCGCCCGCGACTTCGCCAAGATCACGGCACTGGCGAAACAGTACATCGAGGTTGTGAAACAACACCGTTCGAACTCGATATAGCCGCCGGCTTGCCGGCGGTGCGTCCTTCGAGATTTGAAGACTCAAGACCCGGCGTGAACGCCGGGCTAAATGAGCGAAATGATGCCCGATCTTATTGCCTTCGGCGAAGTCATGGTGCGGCTGGCGCCGCCGCATTTCCAGCGGTTGGAACAGGCCCGCTCGCTCGACCTCGAAATCGGCGGCGCGGAGTTCAACACCGCAGCCGGCCTCACACGCCTCGGGCGCACGGCGTCGTGGGTGTCGCGCCTGCCCGATAACCCCCTCGGCAAACTCATCACCAACCGCGTTCGCGAGGCCGGCGTATCCACCGATCACGTGCAGTTCAGCCCCGATGCTCGCTGCGGGCTGTACTTCCTCGAATTCGGTGCGTCCCCGCGGCCGAGTTCCATCCTCTACGACCGCAAGGATTCCGCTATCGCAGGCGTGAAACGCGGTATGTTCGACTGGCCGAAGATCTTCAGCGGGTCGCGGTGGTTCCACGTCACCGGCATCACCGCAGCGCTGAGCTTTGGAGCGGCGGAAGTGGTGGACGAAGCCATGACCGCCGCGAAAGCCGCGAACCTGCAAGTGAGCGTTGATCTCAACTATCGCTCGAAGCTGTGGACCCGCGAGCACGCCTCGCAAGTGATGGGGCTCTTGCTGCCGATATGCGACGTGCTGATCGCCAGTGAAGCCGACGCCGAGCACCTCTTCGCCATCACCGGCAAGGACTTCACCGAAGTGGCGAAACAACTGGTCGATAAGTTCGGTGTGACGACCGTGGTCGGCACGCGGCGCGAGGCTGATCTGGTGTGGAAGAACAAGTTCGCGGCCATCGGCTACTCGGCTGGCGTTACCCACGAATCGGCGTGGTACGAGGCGGAAATCGTGGATCGCCTCGGCACGGGCGATGCGCTGGCATCGGGCCTGATTCACGGCTTGCTCGACGGCGATCTGAAGAAAGGCATCGACTACGGAGCCGCGATGGGTGCGCTCAAGCACACCATTCCGGGCGACATTCCGTGGATCAACCGCGACGAGGTCGAGGCCGCGCTCAAGGGCCAAGGGTTGCGGATTAAACGCTAATTGTTTAGCAGCGACGCGGAGTCTTCGGAGCGGAGCGCTCCACCTGTCCGAGCGCTCCGCTCCGAAGACTCCGCGTCGCTGCTAAGTGAAAACCACATATGACACCGTTCACCCTATCCCGCGCCGAGGTTCGCGAACTCGATCGCCGTGCGATCGACGGGTTCGGCGTGCCCGGTGTCGTGCTCATGGAGAACGCCGGTCGCGGGTGTGCCGAACTGCTCATGCGATTGAACACGGAACGCAAGCCGACGGCGATTCTGTGCGGGCCTGGCAACAACGGTGGCGACGGCTTCGTCATCGCCCGGCACCTCGACAACCACGGCTGGCCCGTGAACGTCCACGTCCTGGCGAGGCATAACCGCACCGCCGGCGACGCCGACATCAACTTCGACATCCTGTACACTGCGGGAATCCACTTCACGCAGTACCGCCCCGATTACTTCGACCAACCACACCGCGATTTGTTCGTCCGCCAGGGGTTCCAGGAATCCGGCTGGGTCGTCGATGCCCTCTTCGGTACGGGTCTGTCGCGACCGCTTGCGGCACCGTTCGACTGGCTTGTTGGCGTGGTGAACGACTCCGACGTACCCGTTCTCGCCGTCGATATTCCGTCGGGGCTGGATTGCGACACCGGCGAACCGCTCGGGCCGACCGTTAGGGCGACACACACGGCCACGTTCGTCGCGCCGAAACGCGGTTTCTTGAATCCGGCATCCCGCGAATGGCTCGGTGAAGTTCACGTGATCGACATTGGCGCGCCCCGGGTGTTGGTGGAAGAATACCGCAACCGCGGTATTTAGCCCGGCGTTTACGCCGGGTCTTCAAGACGTTTGCAACACCCCCGGACAAGCCCGGGGCTAAATGAGCATATGGACGCCCTACCCTTCCTCGCCACCGCGAATCCGAAACGCCAGCCCATCTACGTTCTCTCTGGCGACGAGGACTTCCTGAAGCGACTCGCACGCGATCGCATCATCGCGAACGCCCTCGGCGATGCCGACCCGTCGTTTGCCATGTCCGTGTATCCTGGCGAGAAGCTCGACTTCTCCACCATCCGCAACGAACTCGACACGCTGCCATTCCTCGCTCCGTGCCGAATCGTGATCGTCGAGAACGCCGATCCATTCGTCACCGCGCACCGGCCAACGCTGGAGCAATACTGCACGAAGCCCAGTTCCGTCGGCGTGCTCATTCTCGACGTGAAAACCTTCCCCGAAACCACGAAACTCGCGAAGGCGTTGCCCGACGGCGGGAAAATCTCGTGCAAGTCGCCACCGCCGTACAAGCTCCCGGCGTGGTGCGTCGAGTGGGCCAAAACTCGCCACAGCAAGAAGCTCGCCAGTGACGCTGCGGAAATGTTGGTCGAGTTGGTCGGCACCGGCATGGGATTGCTCGACCAGGAACTCGGAAAACTCGCCAGCGCGGCCGGCGCGAAGCCTGGAATCGCCGCCGCAGACGTGGCGAAGCTCGTTGGCCGCAGCAAGGCCGCAGACGTGTTCCGCATCATGGATGCCGTCGGTGAGGGGAAACCTGGCGAGGCGCTGAGCATTCTTGAAGATTTGTTCGCCGAAGGCGAAGACCCGATGGCGATTCTCGGCCCGCTTACGGCCCAGCTGCGGAAACTCGCGGCAGTTGGGCGATTCTCGGCGGATGGACTGTCGCTGGGCGAAGCAATGAACGCGGCGAAGGTGCCAAACTGGGACAAGGCCCGGCAGAGTTGCGAGAAGCAAGTGAAGCATCTGGGCCGACGCCGACTGGAGAAACTCACCGATTGGCTGACCGAGATCAACATCGGACTGAAGGGCGGCAACCCGCTTCCAGAACGTGTTCAGGTGGAACGGCTCGTGGTGATGCTCGCCAGACCACGCGAGAGTTAACCCGATATTCGCGCCGGGTTTCGGAGTCAGTTGGTTGAAGCTCCAGTGTTGTAGGAGTACAATCAGCCGGTCGGGTACGCCCAACCGACCAAACCCGTACGGCAGCCGTTCGCCCGGCTGCCAAGAATGGAACGTGAGGTTACGGTGCTGGTGACTGTCTCCGCCCGGCACGGGCATTTAAACGACGATGTGCAAAAGCTCCTGCACGACAAGGCCGAGAAGTTGCTCCACTTCTTCGACCGACTTACCTCAATCGTGGTCACGGTGGACCTCCACCGGGACCGCGACAACAAGCTCGGCGTCGAAATTATTGCTCACGCCGAGCATAAACACGAGTTCGTCGCCACGGACCGTGATGTCGAGATCGAACATGCGTTCCAGTTGGCCAAAGACCACATAAAGCAGCAGATCAAGCACTACAAAGAAAAGCTGCAAGATCACCGTCGCGACTCGGTCCATAAGGACGGGCAATCGTGATCGCGAGGGTTTCGTGGAATCGTCAGTCGTCAGCCCGCCGGGATAACTGCGCCGTGGAGACTTCGGGATGAGATTGACCAATTTCCTCGTCCGCGACGCGCTCATCCCGCAACTGTCCGTCTCCGCCGCCGGGGTCAACCCCGACGATGCCGAGGCAGTCGGGCGAGTCAAGGAGCAGGTGGTTGCGGAAATGTCCGGTTCGCTTCGCGCAGCCGGTTGCTTCCGAGATGCCGACCTGCCCGACATCGTGCGGGCGGTCATGGCACGAGAGCGAATCGGAACCACGGGAATCGGTCAGGGAATCGCAATTCCCCACACCCGACATCCCGCGATCGATCGGCTTATCGGCACGCTGGCAATCGCAACCAATGGGTTGCCGTTCAAGAGTCTCGATACCGAACCGGCATATGTTTTCGTCCTTCTGCTTTCGCCGCACGATCAACCCGGGGTTCACCTCCGTGCTTTGGAAGCGGTCGTTCGAACGATGCGAGACGAAGAATTCGTGAAACGCTTGAAATCCTGCACGACGCAGGACGAGATGTGGAATCTGTTAGAAACAGCGGCTCCAGGCTGGTGATGTTGTCCTGACAAGTGAATCTTTCACCGGTCTGATGAGATCGGGTCAGGGGCCCAGTGCGTCCCGCTGTCCGAGCAGAAATAGCCACGAAGGCGACGTTGGCGGCGAGGGCAGGAACCATGACACCCAGTGTGACGAGTCACGCACCGAACGAGACCATCACAGTGAACGGGAGCGGCTCGATTCGCAGGACTGTTCGGGTCGTGAACCCGCTCGGTTTGCATATGCGGGCCGCCGATCGGTTCTCGCGAGCGGCCGAGCAGTTTTCCTCGACTGTGACGATTTGGAACGGCGACGCCCGTGCCAACGGGAAAAATTTGCTGGATCTGATCATGCTGGTTGTCCTTCCTGAGACAGAAGTGCTCGTGGAAGTGGACGGCCCAGATGCGGTGATGGCGATCGACTCACTCTGCGACATCCTCGCCGCCCCCGGCGGGGAAGACTACACAATCTGACCCGCGCCAGCACGCCCGAGCTGGACGCGAGACCCCATAAACTCAGGGCCCGGACCCCGGCGAATGGAAATCCGGCATCACGGTATCGCAGTCTCTCCGGGCGTGGCCATCGGCCCAGCTTTCGTCATCGACACTGAAGGCGTCCGGATCACCCACCAGACGGTTCCCCCCGAACAGGCTGCAGCCGAGGTTACCCGACTTCGCCGCGCATTTGAAATCGCGGCGACCGAGGCACGGGATAACCGCCAGCGAATCACGGCCCTGCATGGCCCCGCCATCGGGAACATCTTCGCCGCGCAAGGGTCCGTGTTCGAGGATCCCGGCTTCCGCGAACAAATCGAGGCTCTCGTCCGGAGCCAGAACTACTCCGCGGAATATGCCGTCAGCCGCGTGATCCGCGAATTCGTTCGCCGGCTCGAAGAATCCGCCCTCCGGAGCGTTGCGGAGCAACATCGAGCCGAGGTTCGCCGGCGCGCCAAAGACTTCATCGACATCGAACGCCAAATCATGCTCCTGCTGCAGGGCGAAAACACGGAGCCGTTCGGTGAACTCACCGAACCTGTGATCGTCCTGGCTACCGATCTGTTACCATCCGAAACCGCCGATTTCTCCCCTCGGACGGTTCACGCCTTTGCCACCGAAAGCGGCGGCGCCACCAGCCACACTGCGATTCTCGCGGGTGCCCTGGAAATCCCCGCAGTCGTTGGCCTCGGCCGGTTTCTGTCCGACGTTTCCGGTGGTGACATCGTGATCGTGGACGGCGAAGAGGGGATCCTCATCATCAACCCGGACGAATCCACGCTCGCCCGGTACGATGAAAAACGTACCGTCGAGCGTTCCCGTGCCGACCGCTACGATTCCCTACGTGATAAACCATCCGCGACCAGCGATGGCACCCCGATTCGGCTGTTGGGAAACATTGAACTCGCCGGAGAAGCCGTTCACTGCCTCGAACGCGGTGCCGAGGGTGTCGGTCTCTATCGCACCGAGTTCCTGTATCTGAACAAGACCTCTGACCCGACCGAGGAAGAGCAATACGAGGCCTACAAAACCGTCGTCACGACGCTCGGCCCGAACCGCCCCGTTGTCATCCGAACGCTCGATCTCGGAGCCGATAAATTCTCGAGCGTCACGGGCGCGGTTGGTGTTGAGAAGAACCCGTTTCTGGGGCTGCGAAGTGTTCGCTTGTGCCTGCGAAAACTCGACTTGTTCAAGACGCAACTGCGCGCCATCCTGCGAGTCGCGCTGCTGGGCGACGTGCGCGTCATGTTCCCGATGATCAGCACGGTCGATGAACTCCGTCAGTGCAAAACCCTGTTGAACGAAGTGAAGGAAGATCTGGAGGACGGCGGAATCCCCTTCAAACGGGAACTGTCAGTCGGTACAATGGTGGAAGTTCCGTCTGCCGCGCTGGTGGCAGACATCCTCGCTCGCGAAGTGGACTTCTTCTCGATCGGGACGAACGACCTGATTCAATACACGCTGGCAGCGGATCGAAACAACGAGAACGTCGCGCACTTATACAACCCCACGGACCCCGCCGTCCTCCGTTTGATCAAGAGGGTGGTTGAGGCCGCGGACAAGGAACAGATCGAAGTGAACGTGTGCGGTGAGATGAGCGGGGAACCGCTCTACGTACCGCTTCTGGTCGGCCTGGGACTCCGCCAACTGAGCGTCACCCCCCGCAAGGTGCCCGAGATTAAACGGGTCATCAGGCAACTCCGGGTGGACGAGGCCAGGCGGCTCGCCGATCAGGTCCTGGAAATGGACACTGCCCGCCAGGTGGGCAGTTTTTTACGAGACCAATTACGCCGTATCCTCCCCGAAGCAGCCGATTGAACCCGGACGGATCCTGATCAAACCGGGGGGCACCAAACCCCGACAGGACCACCGGCGACACGGCCCGCAAAGGGTTGAGACAACGGGAGAGCGGAGTAATTTAAAAAGTAAAAAGTAAAAAGTAAAAAACAGAGTGAAGAGCCGGCTCACGGTCTTTGATTGGGTTTTACCTTTTTCATTTTACCTTTTAAATTCTCCTCGCTCCTGGGAAACCGGGACCGATGTTCGGTGACAAACTCCGTTTCCGCTTTGCAAAAACCGGCACGCTCCGGTTGCTCTCCCACCACGATCTCATGCGGTGTCTGGAGCGGATCCTCCGGCGCGCCTCGCTCCCCTTCAAATCCACCGCTGGTTTCCACCCCGGCCCTCGCGTCGTCTTCGCGCAATCCCTACCGCTGGGCGTCGCCGGCCTCAATGAAGTCGTCGAGATTGAGTTCCTGAAGGAAGTCGACGACCAGGAAACCCTCTCCTCGCTGCGTTCGCAGGCACCTGCAGGATTGACGTTCACCCACGTCTCCGTCATCCCCATGAAAGCGACCGCCGTTCCACGCCGGATCGTCTACCGACTGGAGATCCCGGCCGAGCGTGTGGAGACGGTGAGCCTGCGTTGCAACGAGTTGCTCGCGCAAGAGAAAGTCTGGGTATCACGGCTGAAGCCGAACCCGAAGCGACTGAACATCCGGCCGTATCTGCGGCGTCTGACTGTGGTCTCGAACCGCCTGGAGTTCGATCTCTGGGTCACCGGCACCGGCACTGCGCGGGCCGACGAACTTGTGAAACTTTTGAACGTCTCGGATCTGATCGATGATGGATGCGTGGTCGAACGCACCACGGTGGAACTGCGAGATGAGGTTGCAAACTCGGACCCGGCGGATGTTCCGCCGGACGGCCCAGCCGATACGCTGCCTCTCGATCACGCGACCATCGCGGCGCTGATGCAGAAAGACGAAGAACCCGTACTCGTACCGGACTTCGGTCCGGTCGTGGAATGAACTCTTGGGGATGTTGTTCGTTGGTTGTGGTTGGTTGGGTGGCGGTTGCCTGGATCGCGGTTGTGCAATACCGCTCTCAGACGACGAATCACCACCAACATCAAACCACAACCAACCAACAACGACCCATACACGAACAACAACGTACCCAGAGAAGAAAATGAAAAAAGAAATGCTCATCAACGTACTCCAGCCGGAGGAGTGCCGAATCGCGATTGTTGAAGATGGCGTGCTGGAGGAGTTGTACGTCGAGCGCTCCAGTCAGGAGAGCTACGTCGGGAACATCTACAAGGGCCGCATCGTCAACATCGAAGGGAGTATCCAGGCCGCGTTCGTCGATTTTGGCATCGGTCGCAACGGCTTCCTCCACGTCTCGGATGTGGACCCCGCATACTACAAACACCTGCTCTCGAAGGACGATCTCGCGGAATACGAGGCCGAACTCGACCGTGAATACGGTGCCCGACCCGCTGCTCCGCAGCGTGGTGGCGATCGGAACGAGCGTGGCGGTCGTGGTGGGCGCGATCGCGGGCCACGCCCGCCGCAACCCATGACATCATGGCTCGACGAGCAACCCACGCCATCAACGCCCGTCGCGGCCCAGCCACAACCTGCTGTTCAACGAACGCCGCCACCGCCGGATAGCGAATACGCCGACGACTTTGCCGCAGGGATCGACGAAGAAGCGGAACTGCCGATGGCCGAGGAAGTGTTCGACGCCGAGTTGGTGGCCGAGGAAGATGTCCCCGAAGCGGCACCGGTTGTGAAGCCCATCCCTGTTCCCCCAGTGGCACCCGCTCGAACCAGCACTAGCGCTGCCGTGACCGACGAGGAGGACGACTTCGCCGCAGGTATCGACGCGCCACTGCCTGCCGCACCAGTCGCGGTCGTACGCCGACCCGAGCCTCAGCCCGCAGTGGTTGCCAAGCCCGCCCCCGTTGCACCCGTCGAAGAAGATGAGTTCGGTGCAGGGATCGTAGATGAGGCTTTTTCGGCGGAGATTATGGTTCCCGCTGCCACAGTGATGACCGGCCCCGGGTTGCCCGTCGAGATCGAGCCAGTCGAGGCCGAAGCCCTGGAAGCGGAAGCCGAGCCAAAGAAGAAGCCCCGCACTCGCAAGGTGAAGCCCAAGGCCGAGGAAGCCAGCGAAGCAGCGGATGCGCCAGAGGCAGCAGCGGAAGGCAAGCCCAAGGCGAAACCACGCCGCGCCAAGAAGAAGGCCGACGGCGAAGGTGATGCTGACGACAACCCCGCAGACGACAAACCCAAGTACATGGGTGGGGCGGAACGTCGCACCAGTGAGGACGACGAACCCGAAATCCGGCCATTCTTCGATGACAGCGATTTCGACCCGGACGCTCCCAATGACCGATTCGCCGGGGAGCAGAACAACAACGATGAAGGGGAGGTCGAAGGATCTTTCGGTGCGGACCCTGAGACCGCTGAAGCCGCCGAGGAAGATGCACGAGAAACCGCCCGGGAAGAGAACGAGAACATCGACGCGGGCGCGGAACCTGAAGTAGAAAGCCCCGGCGTTGGCCGCGGTTTCAACGACGACTTCGAGGACCGGAAGCGCGATCGCGGCGACCGCAACGACCGTGGTGGAGGTGGAGGTGGTCGCGGTGGGCGTGATCGCGATCGTGATCGCGGGAGTCGTGGCGCTCCGCGTGGTGATCGTGATCGTGGGCCAGGTGGCCCGCGTGGTGATCGCGACCGTGGTCCGGGCGGCTTCAAGGGCGGCCCGGGTGGATTCAAGGGCGGCCCGAAGGGCGGCCGCGATCGCGGGATGCCGAAGCCTCCCATCGAGCAGATCTTCAAGCGTGGGCAGGAAGTGCTCGTCCAGGTCATCAAGGAAGCCGTGGGCACCAAGGGGCCGACGCTCAGCACGTACATCAGCATCGCGGGCCGCTACCTCGTGCTGATGCCGAGCCTGAACCGTGTCGGCGTGTCGCGGAAGATCGAGGATCACGAAGCACGTCGTCGCCTCCGCGAAATCCTGACCACACTCGCGCCACCCAAGGGCGTCGGGTTCATCGTGCGAACAGCCGCCGTCGATCGCGATGCCCGCGAACTGCGTAACGATCTCGCGTACTTGCTGCGGTTGTGGCAGGTCGTGGTGAAGCGCATCAAGCGTGTCTCCGGGCCGGTCGAGATCTACCGCGAATCGGACATGATCACGCGCACGATCCGCGACATCTTCACCAACGACATCGACACCATCTGGGTGGACGAACCGGTGGCGTTCGCGCATGCCAGCGAGTTCCTTCAGATCGTGATGCCGAAGTTCGCGAGCCGCATTCGCTACTTCGAGAGCAGCGAACCGCTGTTCCACAAGTACGGCGTCGAGGACGAAATCGGGAAGATCCATCAGAAGCGGATCGAGATGCCGCTCGGCGGATCGCTGGTGATCGAGCAGACCGAAGCGCTCGTGGCCATCGACGTGAACAGCGGCAGTTTCCGGGCGGAGAACGCCGAGGAAACGATGTTCCAGATGAACATGCACGCGGCGAAGGAGATTGCCCGGCAACTCCGACTCCGCGACCTCGGTGGCGTGATCGTCAACGACTTCATCGACATGCGAAGCGAGACGCACCGCCGCAAGGTGGAGGATGCGTTCCGCGACGCATTGCAACGCGACCGGGCACGCACGAAGATTCTGCGCATCTCGCAGTTCGGGTTGATCGAGATGACCCGGCAGCGAATTCGTCCGAGCTTGAAGCGCAGCCTGTTCTCGGATTGCCCACACTGTCGTGGCACCGGGTTCGTGAAGACCAGCGAGAGCCTGAGCATTGAAGTGATGCGACTGGTTCAACTCGCGGCCCACCGTGCCCCGGCGATTGCCAGCATTCAGGTCGGCGTTCACATGGATGTCGCACACTACTTGCTGAACAAGCGCCGCAAGGAGATCGCAGGACTTGAGGAAACCGGCAAGCTCGAGATCCAGGTGACCGGGCAACTCGGGGTCTCGCCCGATCTGCTGAGCATCCGGTGCTTCGACCATAACGGGAACGAGGTGCGATTGCTACCTCCGGCACCGCTGCCGCGTCTCTCGGGTGGCAAGTTCCCGCCGGCCCGAGGTGGTGATCGTGACCGCGACCGTGGCGAGCGTGGAGATCGCGACCGCGACCGCGACCGCGACCGGCGTTACCCGCAACCGATCGAGTGACCGGCGAACACCAACAGCCTCCGCGAATGTTTCTCGGCAACATGGTATGATGCAAGAACCATCCGGAGGCTAACCATGCTCCCCACCGATTGGCGAAGCCGTATCACGATCGAACCCGGCAAACGCGGCGGTCGCCCGTGCGTTCGCGGAATGCGAATCACGGTTGGCGACGTGCTCTCGTACCTCGCCGCCGGGATGACTCACGCGGAAGTGTTAGACGACTTTCCCTACCTCACCGACGACGACATCCGGGCCGGCCTTGCCTTCGCGGCTGAACGAGAATTCTGCGTGTCGTGAGGGCTTCCCGTGGCGAAACGCAAGAACGCGAACCCCTGGGACGAGATCTTCTCGCGGGTTCAGGTGCATAAACGCTGGAAATATCTCTATCCCTTCCGACCGAATGCGGCAGACCTGGATGCAGTCGAGAAACTCGTTGGGCATCGACTCCCGGCTAGTTATCGAGCCTTCGTTGAACAATTCGGTCTCGGCGGCGAACTCGCTGGGTGGTTTCGCCCTGACCCACTCACAAACAAGACCAACGATTTTTTCACAGTTGTCGGACGCACCCGCACTTGGCGGGAGGAGTTCGCCGAGTACCTCGACAACGCCCAAAGAGTCGGAAAAGACTTCGCCGAACATTTGATTGGCATTGGGAGCAATGGCGGCGGCGATACTTACGCATTTCATCCCGGCGAGGTGACTGACAAAAACCACTCGGAATGCAAGGTCTACGAACTGGCCCGGCTTGGATCGTGGAAGAAGCTCCATGGCGACACGTTCGCACTGTTCATCGATAACACAGCGCGTGAAGGGCGAGAGTGGCGTCTCGCGGATGACCCTGATTCAGCCGGTCCACCCGGAGTTATCAGTTACTGGCCTGGGACACTCCGTCCTCGATTGCCGTTCACCAAAAAGGAAGTCGCAACGTGGCTCACAGCGAACGGCGGTACAGCCGAACAGCTTTGCCGCACGATCCGTCAGGACAAGCACTGGGATGTGCTTCCGATACTCGCTGATGCTCTTCAAGAAGGCGGGTGCGACAACAAGCACTTGCTCCAGACGTGTCGGTTCGGAAACCCGCAAGCTGATGGCGAATGGGTCTTGGATGTGTTGGAGAATATGGGTCGCCGGAAATGACTCCTTCACCCAATCTCCGCGATCGGTTCCTCACCCGTTGGCTTTGCCAGCATCGGTCGCAGCAGGAACGGGCCGGTGTTGTCGGTGCCGATGCTCCAGAGGCCCGCGATGCTGCCTTCGCCATCGGGCTGGCCCACGTACACCACCTGGTGCTTGCCGAGGTATTGCTTCACGAGGCGAATCTGACCCGTCGCCTCGTCGTAGCGACCCGAGAACGTGAATAGACCAACCACATCTTTCCCTTCACCCGTCACGTTCCCATTCGCGAAGTGCAGGTAGAACGGCGTCATCGCACGCCGTCCCAACATCTCCTGCACCCAAAAACCATCCCAGCGACCCGACGGATACATAATTTGATCCTCTGAAGCAGCACGCCGATACCTCTGTCTCCACGGTAGCCCGAGCCGTGGCCGAATTGAAGCAATCCCCGAATGTCTCACACCAACGCGCGACCGTACATCTGGATGCTGTGCGGCAGCTTCTCATTCACCCTCATGGGCGTGCTCGCACACGTGCTACTCCAGAGCAACAAGATGTGCGACTGGCAGACGGTTGCCGTGTTCCGTGGCGGCATCGTCGCTATCCTTGCAGCAGCGATCGCCCTCGGAACGGGTGCACAGCTCGTGTTTTGGCCCTGGCGGTTGTGGCTTCGCAGCATCTCGGGCAGTTGCTCCATGCTCTGCACGTTCTATGCGTTCGACAAACTCCCCGTTGCGGATGTGTTCACGCTCACGAACACGTTCCCGATCTGGGTCGCGCTGCTGTCGTGGCCACTCTACGGACAGTCGCCGGGGCTGAAGGTTCTGGGTGCGGTTCTGGTCGGCGTTTTGGGCGTGGCACTCGTTGAGCAACCGCACTTCGCAAGCGGTAACCTCGGGGTCGTGGCGGCACTACTGGCGGCCGTGTTCACCGCTGTTGCGATGCTCGGCCTGCATTCGCTCAGCAACATCGACCCGCTGGCGGTAGTGGCGCATTTCTCGGCCGTTGCCACAGTGTTCTGCTTGGTTGCTGCCGTGGTTGGACCACTGAATTACGATCCCCTGGGAGTGCTGGAGCCGTGGATTGCGCTCAAGCTCTGCGGCATGGGGCTTGCGGCACTCGTGGGGCAGTTGTTCCTGACGCTGGCGTTCTCGCACGGTGCGCCGGCAAAGGTCTCCGTCGTCGGGCTGACGCAGATCGTCTTCGGGCTGGCATTCGGCATCAGCCTGTTCAATCACGAAGTGAACTGGCTGACGCTGGTCGGCACCGTGCTCGTGATCGCGCCAACCGCCTGGCTGCTGACACGCTCGCGGGAATCGGGAGTCGGGAGTCAGGAGTCGGGAATTGGGAGTCAGCCCACTCCGATCTCTGATTCCTGATTCCCGACTCCTGACCCTCGATCCCCGACTATCGACTGACATGAGCGAAGCCCTACTCACACCCGATGTTCTCCGCAAACTGGAAACGCTCGAACTCGTGTCCCGCAAGGCGAAGGCGGGTCGGCAGCGCGGCGATCGGCTATCGAAGCGGAAAGGTCGCGGGGCCGAGTTCGCCGACTTCCGCCCATACACCAGCGGCGACGATCTGCGCTTCCTCGACTGGGGTCTGTTCGCCCGCTTCGAGCGGCTCTTTCTCCGCCTGTTCCTGGAAGATGAAGACCTGCATGTTCACCTGCTCATCGACGTGAGCCGGTCGATGGCGTTTGGGGAGCCGCAGAAATTGATGTTCGCCCGGCGAGTGGCCGCAGCCATCGGGTTCGTCGGGCTGGTGAATCTCGACCGGATTACGGTCACGGCATTCGCTGAGAAGTCGCATGGGAAGAGTCCTTCATTCCGCGGCCGGCCGGCACTTTCCCGGATGCTCGCGTATCTCGAAGCACTGGAACCGGTGACAGGTGGCGACTTCAACCGCTCGATGCGGATGATCGCGCCGGCGCTCACCGGTCGCGGTGTGGTTGTGGTGCTCAGCGACTTTCTGGACAAGGCGGGGGTCGCGGATGGATTGCGGTTCCTGGCTTCGCGTGGCCTCGACACAAACGCCGTGCAAATACTCGCGCCGGAGGAAGTGGAACCAACCGTGGTTGGCGATGTGCGCTTGACCGATGCCGAGGATGGAACCGCCGCCGAGGTCACGATCACGGCGGACTTGCTGGAACGCTACCAGCAAGCCGTCGCCGCGTTCCGAACGAAGCTCTTGGGCGACTGCAACCGCCTCGGCATCTCGTTACTCCAGACGACGAGCAACCTACCATTCGACCGCGTCGCACTGCGAATGCTGCGCGGTTGAGTTGCGCGTCCAGCGTTCCGGGTTGAGGAAGTAACCCAGAACGCGAAACGTCCGTTACGCCCGGCTTCCGAAGTATGCGGCAACGCTGGCGATGAGAATCCCTTCCCAGACCTGCATTGCCTGGATGCTCGGCTTGTCCGACAGTTTCGGCAGAATCGCAAACTGGAAAATCGTTTCGGCGAACAGCAGGAAGAACGCGATCACGCCGATCCAGGCACGAATGCTGTAGAAGAACGGATTGGTCCGTCCCAGGATCGAACGCAGGATCAGCGAGGTTCCAAACCCACCAGCCAGGCATCCGAGCAGAACGGGCCACTCGGGAAGCTCATGGATACTCGGCGTCAGTTGGTGGCCTAGCCGTGCCGGGTCTTTGAAGCCTACGTAGACCACAACGGCAATGCTTCCACCCACGAAGAGAACACGCATAACCAACGGGAAAATTGCGGTCGCTCGAATATCCTGAAACGGGTCTGAGGCGAACGACAGAAACACCAACGTGAGCAAGAAGAAATGTGCTAGCGGTGCCGTCGGCGGAGTTTCCCACGGCACGAGCAGCAGTATCCAGAAGAACGAGCAGATCATCAACGACAGAATCCCGCGGACGCTCCCAACAGGAAGCCCGAAGGGTTGAAACTCTTCCGAGCGTGGTTGGCCGGTAGACATCGGTTGCCTCGTGGGGTGGGAAGTGTCTCTATAAGCGAGTTCGCTCTGCGCGGCAAAACCTTTCTTTTCATCACGCTCAGCGAGACTCACGGGGACATGACCACACGATGAACTGATGACCCCCGGCCCCCCATTTTATGGGAAGGTCCCCATTGGGCCGAAGATCGACGTCGTACTGCCACTCCCCATTGGGCCGAAGATCGACGTCGTACTGCCACTCCCCATTGGGCCGAAGATCGACGACGTACTACCACTCCCCATCGGGCCGAAGATCGACGACGTACCACCAATCCCCGTCGGCCCGAAGGTCGACGTCGGGCTTCCAAACGGAATTGATGGCCCGAATATGCCTGGTGCCAGTGGTTGCACAAGCGGAGAGAACAAAGTGCCCGTCATCGGAAAGGGCGTGCTCGAGGGAATCATGGGTCCGGGGAAGAACGTGCCGGTCGTCGGGAACGGTTGCAACGGAGTTGGTGCTGGGGTTGGTGGCGATAAGGGCGATGTCGGCGTTAACGGCGATGTCGGCGGGAATAACGGATTCATGTTCGGGAAAGGCTGCGTGGGTGCTGAAGGGGTGGGAATCGCCAACCCCTGAGCCGAGGCAATATCGAGGATGAGCGGTGCGGTCGGGCCAACAGGGCCCGTGAGTGACAACGCACCGGTTGCGAGGTTGATCGAGCCGAACAACGAGGACGATGTCCCGACGCGCTGAACAGTCACGTATGCAATGTTCAGGAACGAGTCGATGTCGAATCCCACCCGGTTTGTGACATCCACACCCAGGAAACCGACCGTTGCGAACTGTCCGAAGTTTGGATCGTCAATCCCCACCGCAAGTGTGTCGGTGATGTGATCAATCCCGTAGAGTTGCGTGGTCAACGCGAAGGGAACACTGTTGGTGAATGCCAGACTCGAAAGATGCGGTGTATTCCCCTGGAAGATATCGCCACCGGTGTAGATCAGTGGCGCGCCCACCGTGGCGATCGAGCCGAAAGTCGGATTCACAGCGACATTTCCGCCTGAGAAGTTCACTACCCGCAGTTGGTCCCGCGTCGGGTCGAAATCGATCCCCACGCTCGCACCCCCGGCGGCAAATCCCCCCACTTGCGCAGCTGAACCCGTCTGGGGATTGATGAAATAGATCAACCCGCGATCACTTCGACCATAGAGGCCGCCCCCCACTCTCACGTCGATGTCCGTGAGTTTTTCGCCAGGCGTGCTCAGGCCACTAATTGCGACCGACCCCAGCGAAATGCTCGGGTTCGAAGAGTCGAACGCGAGTAGCCGCTGCGAATTCGTAAGCCCGTACAGCACTGCGGGAACTTCGCGAGTCTCAAGGCATTCCAGTCTGAGCGATGTATGTGCTCTCGTGCGAGTCATGATGCTATATCCAGGTGAGTTCAGGCGAAGGGAGCGCCGCTTGAAAAGTTGAGGCGACGACAGATGAAGTGCAAAAGGGATACCAACGAGGAGACCACCGAATCACGGTCTGAGCTAGCACCAAATGCGAACCCTGACTTGTGTCGAACAGTCACAATCTTCATCGCGAGGAAATAGCTTTCACACGACGCAAGAATACAAATTGACGTTTGTTGGTTCCTCGGATTGACTTCAGCGATTGCGCGGTTACGGTTCAGTTGCGGTGGTCGTTCGATTCCCCAGGCCCATCTCCTTCCGGGCTTGCATCGCGCAATCATGACTATTTCGTTGTGTTGATGCTCAGATTCGGCATTCGTTGTGCTGGTAATACCACGATCCGAAGTAGGTCAACGTATACCGTCTTTTGGCTCGCCCACGTCCTGACTTCACTCTGATCCCGGCGGATCGGTCCAGCACGACTGGAAACCGACCCGTTGTTGTTCGCCCCGCCCAATCACAACTTCAGCAGTCATCGCCGTCGAGGAGTTGCGCTTCAATCCTCAGACATGACCCGGGTCCAAACTCAGGAGGGGAAGGTATCATGGGTTCCAAAGCAACCACACGCACAGGCTTCACCCTCCTCGAACTTCTCGTCGTCATCTCGATCATTGGGGTTCTGGCCGCACTGATGTTGCCGGCAATTCAACGCGTCCGCCTTGCCGCTCGGCGAGCCCAGTGCGCCAACAACATGCGGCAACTTGGTAGCGCGGCACACAATTACACCTCAGCGTACGGACGACTCCCGGTTGGCTGCACCATGCCGTACGCTAAGCCGGCTAGCCAGCCTTCTATCACGGACGCATCGGGGATTCCGCCACCCGAAATTCTCTACGAGTTGACGCTGCAAGATAGCCCGGCCCGGCGCAACAGCGATCCAATCCGCTATCCCTTCGGCCCGAACTGGGCGGTCTATCTGCTACCAATGCTCGATCAGGGAGCACTCTTCCGCTCTGCAAAGATCGAGGACTACATGATCGGCTACAACAACGGGAACGAGGCGCAGCGCGACTACTGGCAGAACGCCCTCAAGGATAAGGTCGTTCCGACATATCTTTGCCCGGCCGACGCGGGGAACGTCACTCCATTCGAAGGGTACACTCACAAGCCTGGCCCATGGGCACGCGGAAATTACGCTGCAAACGCTGGCCCAGGCTGGTGGCAGATGTCGCTAAACGGCCGTTCCTATTCGGAGAGCTACGGGCGCACTGGACCGGTCATGGGAATCAACTTCGGGGCCGTGCCCCAAACCATCCCGGATGGGAGCAGCACGACCGTGATGTTCACCGAGGTCCGCGTGGGCGTCAACGCGAAAGACCCGCGCGGGGTCTGGGCGATGGGGTATCCCGGGGCGAGTATCACCGCCGCCAACGCGATCGGCGATTGCCCCCGCCCAAACGACCGGAACGAGACCTCCGATGATGTGCAGGGCTGCCCGGATTTCTATTACTCGGGGATTGGCAACCGGGATCGCATGGGTTGCAACCGAGGTCTGGCGAACCTCGGTTGGCCCAGCTGGCAGGCACAGGCACGCAGCCAGCACGCGGGCGGTATTAATGTGTGCCTCGCCGACAACTCGGTCGTCTTCATTCGCGACAGCATCGAGCAGAGCGTGTGGTTCAATCTCATCAGTACCAACGACGGGAAATCCGTCGGGGTCTTCGGAGATTGATCCGGCAGAGACACCTGTCTCAGCGCGTAACCCGTATCCCGATCAGCGCGAAAACAGGCCATGGACCCTGAAGACATCCCAACGACGTTAAACCGGCTTCGCCGCTCGAGTCAGGAACCATCAGCTTCCAACAGTGATCTCCTGTCCCGGACCATCGTTCACGGGGGCAACGCAGATGGTCAAGACGTAATTCGTGAGTCGCCACTCACTCCCACAATCGGCGATTGCCTCGACAATTGCCGCATCGTTGCGGAACTTGGTTCGGGTGGATCGGGGCAAGCATTCCTGGCCCGGCAGGAAACTCTTGCCGATCGCCCGATTGTGCTCAAAGTCACACGAACCACTTCACGGCACGAGGACCTGAATCTCGCGCGGCTTCAACACACCAACATCATGCCGCTGTACTGGGCCAACACGCACCCCGAATTGGGGATTCGCGTGCTTGCGATGCCCTACCTGGGCCGAACCACACTCGCGAACCTGCTCGATCGAATGCGCGAGGAACCTGACGATGGCTGGACAGGTGCCAGGGTGTTCCAGGTGCTTGAAACCGAGCAGGCCCAGATGCCCATGCACATTTCCGTGCTGCCGCATCTCGCCGCAAAGTTGAAGCAAGTGACCTGGGTCGAATTCATCGTACAGGTTGGGCACGCAGTGGCCGAAGCACTCGCCTACGCACATCAGCGCGGTCTCGTCCATCACGACCTCAAGCCCGCCAACATCCTCATCACGCCCGACGGGCAACCCATCATTCTCGATCTCGGTGTGGCCCGACAACCGATATCCAAAGGTACGGAGAGAGTCCCCTGGCTCGGGGGAACCTGGCTGTACATGTCCCCGGAACAACGGCTCGCGGTCGACGCGATGAAGAATCTGGACCCGATCCCGTGTGCCGTCGATGGGCGCTCCGACCTGTACTCGCTCGGGTTGGTGCTCGCGCATGCTCTGGCGGGGAAGCGGGGTGAAGAATCGCCGCCCGATCCGCGAATGCTTACCAAGCTGAATCCGCAAGTTTCCCCGGGACTGGAAGCCATCGTAGCTCGGTGTCTGGCCGAGAATCCTGATCATCGGTACCCCGATGGCGGCTCCCTCGCCGAAGATCTTCACAGGCATCTCACGGATTTGCCACTCGTGGGGGTCCGCAACTCCTGGTCCGAACGAGTGCGAAAATGGCGGCGGCGGCGACCACAGGGGCTGGCATTGATTCTGGTCGTCGTGGCCTTCTGCTTGACTGCGGCATTGGCTGGATTTGCCATCTATCAGCGCAATGAAGATCGACGCCGGGAAGCGGAAGCGGCTTTGCACGATGGTCAAGAACATCAGCGACTGGGTCAGTACGAGGCAGCCATCAGCCGGTTCATTGCGGGGAAGGAAGTGGCGGAGCAGATCTCCGGGGCGGGAGCCTTACAGTTGGAATTGAACCGCCAATTGCAGCAATCGCGACGGCTTCAGATGGCGAGCGAACTCGACAAGGTTGTCAGCCAGATGCGATTTTACGCTCTGCAAGATCACATGCCGCGCCGCTTGCAGTGGGTTCTCGAAGCGGCGGGGCGCAAACTGTGGGCAGAGCGTGGGGTTCTCGTGGACCATTCAGCCGGCACACTGGAGAACGCAGTCGAAACTACCATCAAGTCTCGCCTTCAGGAACTGGTCATTCTGTGGACCGATCTGCACGTTCGCGTTGCTCCTCCCGAGCAGTCGGCGCAGGCCCGCCTTGAAGCCCGAGAAATGCTAGATGACCGTTTCGCAAGTCCGCCGCCAGTGGGCTGGACAGTGATTCGACTGTTGGCATAAACTGTATCCTCGCCTAACCTGAAGGCCGCAGGACGCCGCCAATGCCCCGCCCTTTTGCT
>Ga0105047_10002163_pt1 | contig 35119 bp, 31 predicted proteins | sample MAT04_FD_78384 | JGI IMG/M metagenome (GOLD analysis project Ga0105047, IMG submission 78384) | Freshwater microbial communities from Lake Fryxell liftoff mats and glacier meltwater in Antarctica - MAT-04 (megahit assembly) | ecosystem: Environmental > Aquatic > Freshwater > Ice > Liftoff... | reverse complement strand
CAGAGCGCGGCCACACCTTCTCGGTGGCCCACGAGCCCTCGGAAATAACAGGCGCCTTGGTGAGCGCCGCCAACCGCGCCGCCCCCCAACGCCCGGTGAGCTTGGGGTCGTAGAACGCCTTGCCGCGCGGGATGGTGCCCTGGGGCATCATCGCCACCAGATCGCCGTTGGCCAGTGCCTCGGCCGCGGCCTGCAACGGCTCGTCGCTGCCAGTGCCACGGTCGACCCGGATGCCGCCCATCGCGGCAGCGATCTGGCCCACCACCGGGGCATCGAACACTTCCTTCTTGCCGAGGAAGCGCACCGTGCGATCGGTACGGGCGATGGTGACCGCCAGCGCCGCCGGGTCGAAGTAGCTGCGATGGTTGCCGACGATGATGGCAGGCCCTGCGGCCGGTATGAGCTCGGTACCGCTGATGACGAACTTCGCGTACGGAAAGAACAGCGGATGCGTGAAGCTGAGCGCCAGTCGCTGGATCTCCATGTTGACGACTGGGATCTTGGCCATGGACGACACGTCCTTCACGAGGTCGGCCGCTGCCGAAAGGTCGAGTGTGGGCCAGCGGCGCGCCGCGGCCATCAGCTTCATGCGAGGGTCGGGGTTCACCACGAACGGATTGCCGACCGCTGCCAGCAAGGGCGTGTCGTACACGCTGTCGCTGTACGCGAAGCTCTGTGCGAGGTCGATCTGGTGGCGGTCGGCCCACTCGCGCACCGCTGCCAGTTTGCCGGCGCTCCAGACGAACGGCCCGTCGAGCAGTCCGTTGTAGGTGCCGTCGGCGGACACCGCGTAGCGGGTGGCCACCACGTCGTCGAGCCCGAGCAGATCGGCCAGAGGCTTCACCAGGTCGTACGGCGTGGTGGTGGCCATGACGATGGGGCGACCCGCCGCTCGGTGCTCGGCGAACAGCGGCGCGGCCAACGGCTGCACCATTGCGGCCAAGGCGCCGGCCGCACCCTGGGCTGCCTGCTGCACCGTGGCCTGCGAGCGCCCTTTCGCCAACATGACGGCCTGGCGGGCCAACGCCATCGACGGCAAGGTCTCGCCGACGGTGTGGAACAGCTTGTACAGCAGGCTCTCTCCGGGAATGTGCCGGCTCACCAGACCCGCCTCGCGCATGGCCCGCGAGAACACCTCCCCCGAGGCCCCGGCCAGCAGCGTGCGATCGAGGTCGAAAAAGGCGGCGCCGGCGGCGGCGGACGGGCGAGTCATGGCCGCAACACTACGTCATTGCGAGAAAGGCCCGCTTGGAGCGGTTGGACGGCGGTTCAACAGCAGTTGGGACCACGAAAACGGGAAAGGCCCCGCTTGGGGGAAGCGGGGCCTCTCAACCATTGAACCCTGTGATTGGGGGAACCACATTGTTGGGTTCTTGTCGAGCGAGCCGTTGGGGGACAACTCGCTGCGAGCAACATGTGAAAGTTATCACGTGAACGCGTGATCTTTCAAGCGGATTCACAAGATACTCGGTATCGTTTTTCGTGATGGATCTGCGCCAGCTCACCACACTGGTCGCCATCGCCGACCACGGTACGTTTTCAGCGGCGGCGCGAGCGCTGTACACCGTGCAATCCAACGTCAGCGGCCACATTGCACGCCTCGAGCGCGAGCTCGGAGTGCAGCTGGTCGATCGCCAGCGCGGTGGCCTCACCGACGACGGCACCATCGTTGTCGAGAAGGCTCGCCGCGTGCTGCACGAACTCGACGACATCGCCGCCGAGATGGCAAGCCGCGGCGACGAGGTGCGTGGCGACTCGCGGCTGGGCATCATCGGCACCACCGCCCGCTGGCTGCTGCCCCAGCTGCTCACCCAGCTGCGCACGCAGCACCCCGGCGTGCATGTGACCGTGCACGAGGGCAACACCACCAACCTGCTGCCGCGCCTGCTCGCCCAGCAACTCGACGCCGTCATCGTGCACCTCCCCGTCGACGAACCCGAAGTCACGGTCGAGCCATTGTTCGCGGAAGACCTCGTGCTGCTCGTGCACTCCCGCCATCACCTCTCGTCGCGCACCACCATCCCCCTCGCCGAACTGGCCGGCGAACCGCTCATGCTGCCCCCGCTCGGCGCCGCACTTCGCCGCGCCATCGACCGCGCAGCGGCCGGCGTGGGCGTCGAGCTGGAAGCACAGGTGGAGATCGACGGTGTGCGCCTACTCACGTCACTGGCCTTCGAGGGCTACGGGGCCGCCATTGTGCCGGCCACCGCCGTGCCGCGCTGGCTGAAAGGCGACTTCTGCCGCATCGAAGTGCCGGAGCTCCCCCGTCGCGTCGTCGGCTGGGTGCAGCGTCGGCGTCCCAGCCCGGGTTCACCCACCCGCGCCGTGATGTCGTCGCTGCGCGACATCATCGCCAATCAGGGTGTGAAGCAGCCCGGCGTCTACGTGGGGGCAGACGCCTTTCCCCTTGGTCGCTCCGTCTAGTCTCTGCTCGATGTCAACCGTCGCGCTGCGCAGCCAGGTTCCCGGCTCGGTCCGTTCCGACGTTCGTGAGTTCTACGGGCGCAACGTGGTCTGGGCAGAGGTCGATGCGACCGACCGCAAGGGCGCCCTCTCCAGCGAGTCCTCGTCCATGCTCGAACACGCGGCGGTCACCGCCCACGCACAAGGCCTGCCACTGGTCGGCGTGCTGCGCTCCAGCGGTGCCGACATCGTGGAGGGGTTCAGCGCGCTTCACGGGTGGGGCCGCGCCGCACGCGCGCTCACCGACTGCTCCGGCGTCGTGCCCACGGTGCTGGTGGTCGACGGCCCCGCCGTTTCGGGCCCAGCGTTGCTGCTGGGTATCGCCGACCACGTGGTGATGACAGAGCAGGCCTACGCCTTTGTCAGCGGCCCCACGATGGTGGCCGAGTTCACTGGTGTCGTCATCGACAACGACGAGCTCGGCGGCGCCGTCAGCCACAGTCGCTACAGCGGTGCGGCCACGTTGGTGGCCCCCGACCTGGAGGCCGCCATCGAACTGGCGGGTTCGGTGCTCGCTTACTTCCCCGCCCACAACGACCTCGAGCCACCGCTGTGGCCGACCGACGACAGCATTCACCGCGCCACGCCCGAGGCCGGTGCGCTCATTCCCTCGTCGTCCACTGGCAGCTACGACGTACGCGCCGTCATCCGTGCACTCGCCGACGACGGCGACCTGCTCGAGCTGCGCCCGCGATGGGCCGCGAACGTGGTCACCGCGCTCACCACCATCGGCGGCATGCCAGTGGGTGTCGTCGCCAATCAACCGTTGGCGCTGGCCGGAACACTCGACATCCCCGCCTCGCAGAAGGCCGCTCGCTTCGTCGCCACGTGCGATGCGTTCAACCTGCCCATCATCACGCTGGTCGACACCCCCGGCTTCTACCCGGGCAAGGATCTCGAGTGGCGTGGCATGATCCGCCATGGTGCACAGCTGGTCTTCGCCTACGGCCGTGCCACGGTGCCGCGGATCTGCGTCATCCTGCGCAAGAGCTACGGCGGCGCCTACATCGTGATGGACAGCAAGGAGATGGGCAACGACCTGTGCCTTGCGTGGCCGTGGGCCGAACTGGCGGTGATGGGCGCCGGTCAGGCCGCAGCCATCCTGCAGCGGCGCGCCACTCCCGAGCAACGTGCCGCGTTCGAAGCCGACTACACGCAGCGATTGCTCAACCCGTACATCGCCGCCGAACGCGGCTACGTCGACGCCGTCATCGACCCTGCCGAGACCCGCGAAATCATCGGTGAGGCACTGGCGATGCTGGTCGACAAGCGCGAGCGACTGCAGCCACGATCGCACGACAACACCCCGCTGTAGTTCTCTCGTTCGGTGGGCGTCAGCCACCGGCGCGCCGCTAGTCTCATCGCCCGGGGGACAAAAGCCCTCGACTCCATCCTTGTGTCATCGAAGGGAACAACATGCCCGACACCATCACCATCACCGACGATCGCACGGGGAAGACCGTCACAGTCCCCATCGAAGGTGGTGTGTTCCCGGCATCTGCCGTGCGCGAGCTCGACCCTTCGCTGTTCATCTACGACCCGGCCTACATGCAGACCGCCGCCTGTAAGAGCGCAATCACCTACCTCGACGGCGACGCCGGCATCCTCCGATACCGCGGGTACCCCATCGAACAGCTGGCCGAGAAGAGCACCTACCTGGAAGTGGCGTACCTGCTGCTCAACGGCGAGTTGCCCGATGCTGCGCAGCTGGCGAAGTGGAACGACGACGTCATCCACCACACGTTCATCCACGAGAACATGCGCAAGCGCTTCGTTGACGGCTTTCACTACGACGCGCACCCGATGGGCATGCTCGTCAGCGCGATGGGCGCGCTGGGCACGTTCTACAACGACGCCAAAGACATCCACGACAAGGCCAGTCGCGACAAGCAGATCCTGCGCCTCATTGCCAAGATGCCCACGCTCGCTGCCATGTGCTATCGGTTCTCGGTCGGCCTGCCGTTCGTGTACCCCAACAACTCTCTGTCGTTCCCAGGCAACTTCCTCAACATGATGTGGAAGATCGACGACTACGAGATCGACCCGCGGCTCGAGCGGGCAATGGACGTGCTGTTCATCCTCCACGCCGACCACGAGCAGAACTGCGGCACCACCGCCATGCGAGTCGTCGGTTCCAGCCAGGCCGACCCGTACTCGTCGGCGGCAGCCGCGGCCTCAGCCCTCTACGGCCCGCTGCACGGCGGCGCCAACGAAGCGGTCGTGCGGATGCTCACCGAGATCGGCCACATCGACAACGTGCCGGCGTTCATCGACGAGGTGAAGAGCGGCAAGGGAAGCCGACTGATGGGCTTCGGTCACCGGGTGTACAAGAACTTCGACCCGCGGGCCACCATCATCAAGAAGACCGCCTACGAGGTCTTCGAGGTCACCGGCCACAACCCGTTGCTCGACATCGCCCTCAAGCTGGAGGAGACGGCTCTCAGCGACCCGTACTTCATCGACCGCAAGCTGTACCCCAATGTCGACTTCTACTCGGGCCTCATCTACCAGGCACTCGGCTTTCCAGTGGCCATGTTCACCGTGCTGTTCGCCATCCCCCGCAGTGTCGGCTGGCTGTCGCACTGGCAGGAACTGCTCGGCGACAAGGACCAAAAGATCAGCCGGCCGCGCCAGTGGTACACCGGCACCGATGCTCGCGACTACATCGCACTTCCCGACCGCTGAGCCGTCACCAACATCCCGACCGCCCCGGGGTCAGGCGAAACATCTGAGAAACTCTGCCCCAGGGTCGTTCACAGGCTGCGACGGCATCCGTATGGTGTGGCCGTGGGTGCAGCCAAGATCCTGGTCGTCGACGACGAACCGACGGTTCGCGAGGTGGTCGCGCGCTACTTGCGCCGCGACGGCTACGACGTACGCGAACTCGACCGCGGCGACCTGGTCGACGCCGCAGTGGCGCAGTTCCAGCCCGATTTGATCGTGCTCGACATCATGCTGCCCGGTACGTCCGGGCTCGACGTGCTGCGCCAGTCCACGAACGGACGCGTCCCGGTCATCCTGCTCACCGCCCGAGTCGACGAGTCCGACCGCGTGCTCGGCCTGGAACTGGGTGCCGACGATTACGTCACCAAGCCGTTCTCCCCGCGCGAACTTGTGGCTCGTGTGCGCACCGTCCTGCGACGGATCCAGCCCGCTCCTGCACCCACCCCCGACGCCGCCTCTGTGCTGGAGTTCGATGGCCTGCGCCTCGACCTTCCAGCGCGTGAGGTCACGGCCGCCGGCCACCCGGTCACACTCACTGCCAAGGAGTTCGACCTGCTCGCATTCATGGCGCAGGCGCCCCGCCAGGTGTTCTCTCGGGCGCAGTTGCTGGTGCACGTCTGGGACAGCTCGCCCGAGTACCAGGACCCTGCCACCGTCACCGTGCACGTTCGGCGCGTGCGCGGCAAGATCGAGGCCGACCCCGAGCAGGCCCGCTGGATCACCACCGTGTGGGGCGTCGGCTACCGGTTCGAGCCATGAACTGGCGATTGATCGGCTGGCTGGCCGCCTTGGTGCTGGGTGCCGCGGTGCTCGCCGAGGTGCTGCTGGTGCCACCGACTGCCGACGAGCGCTGGCACATGTTGGCCATCCTCGGCGCTCCGGCCGTGGTCACCGCTGCGCTGGTGCCGGTGCTGCGCCGCTGGGTGTCGAGCCGTGCCAGCGTGGCGGGCGCGGCGCTGGTCGTCGGGCTCTGCTCGCTCGCGCTCGGCGCGGTCACTACGTCGGCGGCCTCCAACGCGATGTTCCTGTCGTCGCACGACTACCGTCTGTTCCTGGTGGTTCTGGCCCTGTCGTGCGGCATCGCACTGGTCGTCGGCTCCCAGCTCACTCGACCCCTCGCACGCGACATCGCGCGGTTGGGCCAGGTGGCGGAGCAGGTAGCGGCCGGTGATCTCGCAGCGCGCACGGGCGTTCGGCGCAAGGACGAAGTGGGGCGCACTGCGGTGGCGGTCGACGCGATGGTGCACTCGCTGCAGGTGGCCGCCGACGAGCGCGAACGGCTGGCAACCGCCCGCCAAATGCTCTTCACGGGCATCGGGCACGACCTGCGCACACCGTTGGCGGCGATGCGAGCCGCGGTGGAGAGCCTGCAGGACGGGATGGCCCCCGATCCCGACCGATACCTGACGCTGGTCGGCAACGAACTGAGCAACGTGGAAGCACTGCTCGACCAACTCGTCGAGTTTGCCCGCATCGAGTCAGGGCAGCGCAAGCTGGCCCGCGAATCGGTGTCCGTGGCCGAGCTGGCGCACGAGGCCATCGAAGCACTCACGCCGGTGGCCGACCGGCGCTGCGTGCGCCTCCAACTCGAAGCGTCCGGGCCGGCCGCCATCAGCGCCAACTCGCTCGACATCAGCCGTGTCATGCGCAACCTGATCGAGAACGCGATTCGTCACGCGCCTCCGTCGGGCCTCGTGCGCGTCTGCGTGGTCGACCACACTCAGCATGACGACTTCGGCCCGGGCATCTCCGCTCGTGTCACCGACGACGGGGCCGGCTTTCCGCCGGAGTTCCGCGACCACGCATTCGAACCGTTCACCCGCGCCGACCCAGCGCGTGCCACTCACACCGGCCACGCCGGCCTCGGCCTCGCCGTCACCCGCGCACTCGTGCAGCAGCACGGCGGCCGGGTGTGGCTCGGCAATGGGCCCGGCGGCGACGTCGGCCTCTGGTTTCCCCACAAGGAGCACACATGACCACCCTCGTTCCCCGTCGCTTCGCGGCGCTCGCCGGTCTGGTGGCCGGTGCGTTCGCCGTCACCGTCGGAATGCTCGTCGCCGCCATCACCGAGGTGGTGTCGCCCATCGACGCAGTGGGCAGCGAAGTCATCGACCGCGCTCCGCGCTGGCTGAAAGAGCTGGCCATCAGTTGGTTCGGCACCAACGACAAGCTGGCCTTGCGCATCGGCATCATCACGCTCCTCACAATCGCTGCCGTGTGCTTGGGCATCGCCGCCGTGCGCCGCCTCTGGGTCGGCGTGGCCGGCATCGCTGTGTTCGGGCTGGTCGGCGCGCTGGCCGCCGCCCATCGACCGGGCGAAGCGGCAGGTGCCGGGGTGCCGAGCGTGCTCGGTGCCATCGTGGGCGGCGCGGCGCTGTACCGCCTCGTGCGACCGCGACCCATCGAAATTCCCGGCGAGTCGCAGGTACCGCTCGGCTGGGACCGCCGCCGCTTCCTCGTTGCCAGTGGTGCCGCAGCCGTCGGGGCAACGGCTGCCGGCGGCGTCGCGCAAGCGCTGGAGAATCGGCGGGTCACACGCATTCGCGAGGCCACTCGCGTCCCGCTGCCCGACACCGTGACCACCGACCAGATGCCCGAAATCTCGCCCGCTGCGGAGATCTTCGACGAGACGCCGTTCATCACCCCCAATGACGACTTCTACCGCATCGACACTGCGCTCTCGTTCCCCAGCGTCGACGTCGACACGTGGAGCTTCGCTATCGACGGCATGGTCGACACCCCGCTGCGCATCACCTACGCCGACCTGCTCGCACTGCCCCAGGTGGAGCGCGTGGTCACCCTGTGCTGCGTGTCGAACGAAGTGGGCGGCAACCTCATCGGCAACGCCGTCTGGCGTGGTGTCATGCTGCGCGACCTGCTCGACGAAGCTGGAGTGCAGCCCGACGCCGAGCAGGTGTACAGCACCAGCCTCGACGGTTGGACATGCGGGTTCCCGGTGGCCGCCGCCTTCGACGGGCGCGACGCAATGATCGCTGTCGGCATGAACGGCGAGACCCTGCCGCTGGAGCACGGGTACCCGGCGCGGCTGGTTGTGCCCGGCCTGTACGGCTATGTGAGCGCCACGAAGTGGTTGCAGCGCATCGAGCTGACCACGTGGGACAAGGAGGGCTACTGGGTGCCCCGCGGTTGGGCGGCCGAGGCGCCGATCAAGACTCAGTCGCGCATCGACGTACCCCGGGCCAAGACCGTGCCGGCCGGCAAGCAGGTCATCGCCGGCGTGGCGTGGGCGCAGTACCGGGGCATCGAAAAGGTGGAGGTGCAGATCGACGACGGCGAGTGGCAATTGGCGATGCTCGGAGCCGACGTCAGCGACGACGCGTGGCGCCAATGGTTGCTGGAGTGGGACCCGACTCCGGGCCTGTACCTGCTCAAGGTGCGAGCCACCGACAAGACCGGAGAGACCCAGACCGAGGAGAAGGCTCGCCCCGCACCCGACGGCGCCACCGGGTACGACACCTTCCGCGTGAAGGTGGAGTAGCCGGCTCAGCCGAGCGTGATCACGATCTTGCCAGCGTTGCCGTTGGCAGCCATCAACTCGTGCGCTTCGGCAATGCCTTCGAGCGGGAACGTGCAGTCGATCACCGGCCGCAGCTGCGGTGCCCCCGACTCGGAACCAAACAGCGGCAGCATCTCGGCGGCGAAGCGGCGGGTGACCGCAACCTTTTCCTCCAGCGGCCGCGCCCGAAGAGTGGTTCCCACCCAGTGGGCTCGCTTCGCCAGCAGTAGACCGAGATTCACCTGCGTGCTGCCACCGCCCATCAAGCCCACCTGCACGATGGTGCCGCGCTGCGCCACCGCTCGCAGGTTGCGGTCGACCTCCTCGCCACCCACCACGTCGAGCACCGTGTCGAACCCACCGGGCACGGCAGCCATAGCCTCACCCAGCCAGTCGTTCGGCGAGCGTTCCAGCACCAGATCGGCACCGAGCGACGCACACAGCGACGCCTTCCCGGCCGAGCACGTCACCGCGATGCGGGCGCCGACCGCCTTTGCGATCTGGATGGCGGCGGTACCCACGCCGGAGGCGCCGGCGTGGACCAGCGCCCACCGGCCGCTGGTGAGCCCACCCTGCAGAACGAGTGCGTCCCAGGCTGTCAGGAACACCTCTGGGATGGCAGCTGCCTCGGTGAGCGGCATGCCGGGTGGTACTGCCAGGAGCTGCCGTTCGTGCGTTGCCAGGAATTCGGCGTAGCCACCCCCCGCTTCGATGCCCATCACTCGATCGCCGACTGCCCACATGTCGACGCGTTGGCCGACCGCCGCAACCGTGCCGGCGAACTCGAGGCCGGGGATCTCGGGCTGGGTGCCACGCGGGTCGGGATACAGGCCCATGCGTTGCAGCAGGTCGGCACGGTTCAGGGCCGTCGCAGCAACCTGCACCAGCACCTCGTCGGGCCCGGGTACCGGCGTGGGGACCTCGACAATGGTGAGGACTTCTGGACCACCGTGGCGGACGAGGACGACAGCGCGCATGCAAGCAGTTTCACACGCCGGCCGAGCCGATGGTCAACAGTGCAAGACGTAAGCGAGACCGATGATGCCCTCCCAGTCGTCATCGGCATCTGGATCGCGAACGAAGCCGAGGCGCTGGTACAGCCGTTGGGCGCCGGGCATCGCTTCCAGCGTATGAATTCGTAGACGGTGCTGCCCCGCTGCGCGTGCGGCGTCGATGCACCACCGCACCATCGCCTCACCCACACCCTTGCCCTGCACGGCCGGCGAAACCCCGAAATAGCGAAAACTCGCGCAGTCCGGGTCGTCGAACTCGTGGTGCGAACTGTTCTGATCGGGCACGAAGGTGAGGCAACCCACCACCTCGCCATCGAGTTCCGCAACCATCACCTGGGCCTCGTCAGCTCGGCCAGCCACATCGGCGAGCGACTCGTCGTACTCGGGGTCGTGGGGGTAACCCGGCAGCGCGAAGTACGCCGCCTGCACGAGGCGCCCGACGGCCGCCATGTCGTCGTCGGGTTGCAGGGGGCGCAACACCAGGCTCATTCTGGCCACGTCGCACGCAGCTTGCCGGCGCTGAGCGACAGCGGCTCGGGCAACGTGCGCGCTTCGGCGACGGCGGTCATGAAGTTACCGTCGCCGTTCCAGCGCGGCACGACGTGCACGTGCAGGTGCTCGCTGATGCTGCCACCGGCCGCACGCCCCATGTTGATGCCCACGTTGATGCCTCCGGGCGAGTAGGCGGCCCTGACGGCCTGCACGGCGCGGGTGACGGTGGACCACAGCTCTGCAGCTTCGTCGGCCGTGAGCTCGTCCAGATTGGCCACCTCGCGATACGGCAGCACCAGCATGTGACCCGAGGTGTACGGGAAGGCGTTGAGCAGCACAAAGGTGGCCTCCCCGCGAAACACGATGTGGGTCTCGAGATCGGGCAGGCCACTGGCGAGGATCTGGCTGAACACGCTGCCGACGCCGCCGGTGGCATGGCTGTTGGCGTCGTTGACGTACTGCGAACGCCAACCGTTCCAGATGCGATCGAGTTGTGTCACACATCGAAATTAGCTGGCGGACCCCGACTGCCACACTGTAGGTTGCAGATTGTTCGAAGTCGGTGCGCCCGTGGCGCGTGAGAGAGGGAGGCAGACGATGTTCACCATTGCCTCCCCGCTCCGCGTCTCCACTTCCCACTAGGCACCTCGCTCGCGGCCACTCGGCCCGCTCGGTGCTCAGACACAATCCGCACCGATCTGCACAAGGAGCCTCTCGTGCCCACGCGTTCCCGCCGTCGCTTCGACGACGACGACTTCACCCCCACCCCATCCGTCCGCCGACGTGCCGCCCAGCCCACCGTCGCGTCGCCTGCCCCCGGCGACCAGGAACTCGACGCCAACGAGCCGTCGTGGAGCAGCTACCCCGACGCCACCCACGGTCCGACGCCGTTGCCATCGTGGGTCGTCACCTCCCCCGCTGCGATCGACACCGATCTCGGGGTGATGAAGACCGGCAAGGAGGCCGACGTTTCGTTGCTGTGCCGCCAACTCGCCGCGCAGCCCACCTTCCTGGCGGTGAAGCGCTACCGCGCAGCGCAGCACCGACTGTTTCACCGCGACGCCGGCTACCTGGAGGGTCGCCGAGTTCGTCGGAGTCGTGAAACCCGAGCCATGGCCACCCGCACCGAATTCGGCCGCGACCTCATCGCCGGGCAGTGGGCGGCGGCGGAGTTCTCCGTGCTCGGCAGGCTGTGGAGTGCCGGAGCGGCGGTTCCGTACCCGGTGCAACTGCTCGGCACGGAACTGATGATGGAGTTCATCGGCGACATCGACGCCAGCGGCACCGCAGTTGCTGCGCCGCGTCTCGCGCAGCTGCGACCCGAGCCAGCCGAGGCCCGCTCGCTGTACCAGCAACTGCGGTCGGTGCTGCTGTCACTGGCCGAATTCGGCCTCGCACACGGCGACCTCTCGGCGTACAACATCCTCGTACACGACGAACGGCTGGTGCTGATCGACGTGCCGCAGGCGATGGACCTGGTCGGCAACCCGCAGGGCTTCCGATTCCTGCACAGGGACTGCGTCAACATCTGCAGCTGGTTCGATGCTCGCGGCGTGGCCGCCGACCCCGATGAACTGTGTGACGAGTTGCGCGCCACCGTTCCTCACTGAGCAGGGATCAGATGAAAAGTGCAAGGTGGACGTTGTGCGATGCTCATGACCGGCATGACACGACACCGCACCCTTCACCACTTCGCAGCGACCGCCGTCCTCGGTCTCGTCCTGCTCAGCGCCTGCAGCTCCACGAGCCGCTCGGCTGACACGTCGACCACAACTGCGCCCAGCAGCACTTCGAGCACCACCGCTGTAGCCACCACACTGGGCTCCAACACGACGCTGGCCCCCAGCACTTCGGCGGCCACCACCACGGCGCCGGCACCCACCACCACCACGCCGCCGGCTCCACCGCCCACCATTGCGCCCAACATCGCTCCCCCGCCGGCAGCCTGCGTCGCCCCGTCCGCCGACAGCGAGCCAGTGGAGCTGGTCATCACCGACAACGGTGTGCTCTTCGACGGGGCCCCAGCGCCCAGCTGCATGCGAGTGCCCGAGTCGTTCCGCTTCAGGTTCACCAACAACGCCGAGGGCGACGCCACCGTCGCGTTCGGTGACGGCAACGGCACGGTCGCAGCCGGCGACAGCGAGCTGACCGACCCGCTGGGCGAGATCTTCTTCGTGGGCGACAAGTTCCAGATCGCCATCATCGAGCTGTCCACCGTGATCGACGTGGAGGTCATCGCCATTCCGTGACCCGCGTCGGCGGGCGGAATCAGGTGACGGCGAGCTGTTGCGCGATCTCGTCGTGCAACCGGGCGACGAACTCGTCGAGGCCCACCCCGCGTTCCACCTCGCCGCCGCGCGGGTTCACGCCCAGCGTGTTGCCGGCCACGTCGTCGTCGCCCACCACGAGCACATACGGCACCTTCTCAAGTTTGGCAGTGCGGATGCGCTTGCCCAGCTGGTCGTTGGCGTCGGCGACATCCACCCGGAAGCCCTCGGCCTGCAGCCGAGCCACCACCTGGTCGGCGTACGTCTGGTGTGCGGTGGCCACCGGCAGCACCCGTGCCTGCAGCGGCGACATCCAAGTGGGGAAGGCTCCGGCGTAGTGCTCGACCAGCACACCGAAGAATCGCTCTACCGAGCCGAAGAGTGCGCGGTGCAACATGATGGGTCGGTGCCTGGCGTTGTCGGCACCGACGTACTCCAGTTCGAAGCGCTCGGGCAGGTTGAAGTCGTACTGAATGGTGCTCAGCTGCCAGGTGCGGCCGATGGCGTCCTTCACATCGATGTCGATCTTCGGGCCGTAGAAGGCGGCATCGCCTTCCTTGATCTTGTACTCCAGGCCGTAGTCGTCCAATGCAGCACGCAGTGCATCGGTGGCGGCTTCCCAGGCGTCGTCGTCGCCGGCGTACTTCAGCGGGTCCTTCGTGCTCAGGTTGGCCGTGAACTCAGTGAACCCGAACGCTTTGAGCACGCTGATGACGAAGTCGAGCAATGACTTGATTTCGCCCGCAGCCTGCTCGCGAGTGCAGAAGATGTGGCTGTCGTCCTGCGTGAACCCACGGATGCGCATGAGCCCGTGCAGCGTGCCAGCCCGCTCGTAGCGGTATACCGTGCCCAGCTCGAACAGTCGCAGCGGCAACTCGCGATAGCTGCGCTGGCGGCTGCGGAAGATGAGGCAGTGCATCGGACAGTTCATCGGCTTCATGAAGTAAGTGCCGTTGTCCATCTCCATCGGTGGGTACATGCCGTCCTTGTACCAACCGAGGTGGCCACTGGTTTCGAACAGGTTGGCATTGGCGAGGTGCGGAGTAAACACGAACTGGTAGCCGCCGTTGGTGTGCCGGTCGCGGCTGTAGTCCTCCATCAGCTTGCGCACGATGGCACCCTTGGGGTGCCACACGGCCAGGCCGCCACCCAGCTCGGAAGGGAACGACAGCAGGTCGAGCTCGGTGGCCAGCCTGCGATGGTCGCGCTTCTCGGCCTCTTCGAGGCGATGCAGGTGCTCTTCCAGCTCCGTCTTGCTGGCCCACGCCGTGCCGTAGATGCGCTGCAGCATCGGGCCCTTCTCGTTGCCGCGCCAGTAGGCACCGGCTACCTTCATCAGCCTGAAGTGGCCGAGCTTGCCCGTGCCCGGCACGTGCGGCCCACGACACAGGTCGACGAACTCGGGGGTGTTGCGGTACACACTGATGGTCTCGCCGCTGCCGACTTCGCTGGAGTCGTCGCTGTCGGCTGCGCCGGTGCTGACACGCTCGATGATCTCGCACTTGTAGGGCTGGTCGGCGAACACCCGCAGCGCCTCAGCGGCGGGAAGTTCGTCACGCACGAACGGCTGGTTGGCCTTGATGATGTCGCGCATGCGAGCGTCGATGGAGGTCAGATCAGCCTCGGTGAACGTGCGCCCGTCGGGCAGCTCGAAGTCGTAGTAGAAGCCGTCGGTGATGGCCGGCCCGATGGAGTACTTGGCCCCGGGAAACAGTTGCGTGACCGCTTGCGCGAGCACGTGGGCCGTGCTGTGGCGCAGGACGTGGCGGCCTTCCTCGCTGTCGGCGGTGACGATGGCCACCACCGCACCGTCGGGCAGCTCGTTGCCCAGATCGGCTTCGTCGCCGTTGACGACGGCTGCGACCGCCGCCTTCGCCAGCCGGGAACCGATCGACTCGGCCAGAGTGGTTGCAGTGGCACCCGCAGGAAGCGTGCGTTGCGAACCGTCTGGGAGGGAAATCGTGATCTCGGCCATAGGCCTCGAAGTCTACGGGCCACCTCTCGTGCGAGCCCGGGCAATTCGGGCTCGCTCGCGACGAGGGCCCTGCACCGAACGCGGTCAGTTGCCGGCGGCGGCGCTGACCGCCAGTTCGCGAGCGTCGGCATCGGTGACCGTGGCAACCTTGGCCACCACCGTGGGCTCGGTCTCGGCGGTCTTACCTGCGTACACGTTGCGGTACTCCTGGCCCGTGAGCTCACGAATCTCGAACATCAGCTCGTCGGTGATCTGCCGCAGCACCATGTGGTCGTCGGCGCGGGCCGTGTAGCGGCCGACGTTGATGGCGCGCCCGATCTTGATGGTGCACTCCATGCGCAGCTTCGGCAGCTTGGCGTCGGGTGGCTGGATCTCGCGGGTGCCGATGACCCCAACGGGGAAGATGGGGCAGCCCACCTTCAGGGCCAGCCGTGCGGCCCCTGTGCGGCCCTTGTACAGGTACCCGTCGCGGCTGCGGGTGCCTTCCGGGAAGATGCCGAACAGTTCGCCGCGGCGCAGCACCCGCTCGGCCGTGTCGAGCGCGGCCTGGCTCTTGTCGCCGCCACCGCGGTCGATGGGGATCATGCCCATGGCCGGGAAGATGAACTTGGTCTTCCAAGAATCCATGTACTCCGCTTTGCCCACGAAGCTGATGTTGCGGGGCACGTGCAGCATGAGGAACGCGGAATCGAGGAAGCTGATGTGGTTGGGGCACAGGATGGCCGGGCCTTGAGCGGGCAGCCGTTCAAAGCCCTCGAGATTGAAATGCCACAACTGGTTCGACAACGGCCGCGCCACACGACGCAGACGCGTTTGCGCCCGACCAGCGCCCTGGGCCTTCACGAGAGCGGCACCGGGGTTGACATGCCGCGGAGCATAGTCGCGATGGTCAGAGCAGAACGCCTAAAACCGCCGCAGCGTCGTGCACACCGTGCCCCGCAGCTGCTGCTGCGTCGATGAGCGCCAACGCCGCTGGCGTGTCGAGGTCGTCGTCGAGCGCTGCCCGTACGTCGGTGACCACGCCGCTCTCAGCACGGCCGGCGGCGCTCCACGCTGCCAGCCGATCCGCATTTCGCGGCATCAGCGTGGGCTCCCATTCCCACTCGCGGCGATAGTGGTGCTCGATGATGGCCAACCGGATGGCGCGTGGGTCCCACTCGGTGCGCAGCTTGTCGACGAACACCAGGTTGCCGAGGCTCTTCGACATCTTGTGGCCGTCCATGTAGACCATCGCGACGTGCATCCAGTGCTTCACGAACGGCTCGCCGGTGGCTGCTTCGCTCTGCGCCCGCTCGCACTCGTGATGCGGGAAGATGAGATCGCTACCGCCACCGTGTAGGTCGATGGTGGTGCCCAACTCGCGCAGCGCCAGCGCGCTGCACTCGATGTGCCAGCCCGGCCGGCCCGGGCCCCACATGGTGTCCCAGCTGGGCTCGTCGGGCAGCGACGGGTGCCAGAGCACGAAGTCGAGGGGGTGGCGCTTGTGCGGGTCGTCGACGTTGCCGCCGCGCTGGCGGGCGTACTCGAGCATCTCGTCCTGGGTGTAGTGGCTGACCGAGCCGAACGACGGGAACTTCGACACATCGAAATAGACACTGCCACCCGCCTCGTAGGCAAAGCCGCGGTCGAGCACCATGCCGATGAAGCCGCGGATGTCGGGGATGGCGCTGGACGCACGAGGCGAGCTGTACACGGGGAGGGCGTGCAGCGCCTCCATGTCGCGCTCGAAGCGGGCTTCCTCGCCCGCCGCCAGATCGAGGTAGTGCACGCCGAGCTCGCGGGCCTTGGCGAACAGCGGGTCGTCGACGTCGGTGACGTTGCGCACGCATTTCACGGTGTGCCCGCGGTCGATGAGGCGCCGCTGGAGCACGTCGTAGGCGATGAACGTGGAGGCGTGGCCGAGGTGCGTCGCGTCGTACGGCGTGATGCCACACGTGTACATCAGTACTTGTTCGCCGGGTTCGAACGGCACCACCGCTTGTCGGGCGGTGTCGTAGAGGCGCATCGTCACGTGGGCGACGCTACCTTCTCGGCCGCTCCCGCGACTTCGGCGGCTGCCTTCGCGGCGGCTGCCTTGATGACCCGGGGGTCGCCCTTGATACCCGTGAGCTTCGGCGCCACGCGGGTCTTGTAGCGGACGTTGAGCTGCAACAGCACCGCGGTGAAGGCCTCGATGGCGGTGGCGTTGGACAGCTCGCCGGCGTCGAGCGGGCGGCAGCCGGGAATGGACGAGACGATCTCGCTCATGGTGAGCACGGCCGCGGCATCGTCGCCGCAGATGAGCACGTCGCTGTCGATCGGCTGGCCGATGTGGCCGAGCTCGGTGGCGGGAAGGTGATGGAACGCAGCAACGACTCGACAACGGGGTACGGCGGCCTGCACGTGGGCGGCCACGCTGCCGCGCGGCGGCACCAACGGCTGAAACTCGTGCCCCACCCGCACCAGCGCGTTGGCCATGCTGACGACGATCTTGCCCGCCAGCGCTTCTGCGTTCTCCTGCGCCGTGGTGGCGGCGGAATCCCACGGTGTGGCGATGACCACGATGTCGCACCCAGCGGCCGCAGCGTTGTCGCCGTAGGAAAGCCGCGGCGCCAGGTCGGGCCACTTCTCGACCAGGCTGTCACGCGCCTCCATGGCGCGGTACTTCGAACGCGACCCGATGACCGCTTCGTAACCAACCGACGCCAGGCGCGCGGCGAGCGCGCTACCCGCCGGGCCGGTGCCTCCCAGAATGCCAATCCGCATCTGGGCAGCCTTGCACAACGGTCGCTCGCGGTTACAGTCGCCGACATGGGCCTTCTCGACGGCAAGAACATCGTCATCACCGGCGTCCTCACCGACGCATCGCTCGCCTACGGCGTGGCGGTGCTCGCGCAGCAGGAAGGTGCCAACATCGTGCTCACCGGCGCCGGTCGGGCCCTCAGCCTCACTCAGCGCACCGGGCGCAAGCTGCTGCAGCCTGTCGACGTATTCGAGCTCGACGTCACCAACCCCGACCATCTCGTCGCTGTCCGCGAGGCGCTCACGGAAAAATGGGGCCGCGTCGATGGTGTGCTGCACAGCATCGGCTTCGCTCCGGAGGCCTGCCTGGGCGAGGACTTCTTGGCGCCGCAGTGGGCTGACGTGTCGGTCGCGCTGCATGTCAGCGCCTATTCGCTGAAGGCGCTCGCCGAGGCATTCTCCCCGCTGATGACCAACGGTGGTGCATTCGTGGGTCTGGACTTCGACAACACAGTCGCCTGGCCGGCGTACAACTGGATGGGCGTCGCCAAGTCCGCGCTCGAAAGCGTCAGCCGCTACCTGGCCCGCGAGCTCGGCCCGCGCGGCATTCGCAGCAACCTGGTGGCTGCGGGCCCGGTGAAGACGATGGCCGCCAAGAGCATCCCCGGCTTCAAGAAGTTCGAAGACGTGTGGGACGACCGCGCCCCACTCGGTTGGGACGTCACCGACTCATCGGCGGTCGCCAAGGCGTGCGTGGCGTTGCTCAGCGATTGGTTTCCTGCCACCACCGGTGAGATCGTGCACGTCGATGGCGGCTACCACGCAGTGGGCGCCTAGCCACGCCGCTCAGGGCAGCACCTGCACCACCACGTTGGTGTCGAGGGTCTCCACGTACACGTCGAACACGTCGCCAACGTCGTAGACCACACCCAGCGGGGCGGTGGCAACAGTGGCACCCGCCGCAACCGGGAATGTGTCGACGCCGATCACGACGACCGCGCTCACCGACCCTGCGTTGCGTAGCACGAGTTGCTGCGCTGCGTGCACTCGCAGGCACGAGGTTGCGGCGGCTCCTGCGTAGAGCACTCGGTCGTCGTCGAAGGAGAGCTCGACGGCGGCGGGCCCGGCGGGTGCGTCGATGCAGTCGTCGGCGGGCGGGCCGGGCATGTCGTCTGGCTCCGTGGGGTCGGGCTCGGGCACGATGGCAAACGGGTCGGTATCGTCCGGGGCTTCGCCACCCGGCCCGGTGGTGGATGCGGAAGCAATCGTGGTGGTGGGGCTGTTCGGGCTCGGCGCCGTAGTGGTCGGCCCCGACCCGTCGGCATTCGAACCAGCCGCAGTGGTGTCGCTGCCGGTGCTGCCGGTGCCGGTACTCGGTGCACCGTTGACCCCGGTGGTGACAGCATTCGTACCGGCACCGGGTTCACCCCCGCCGGAACCGCCGCTGCACGCGGCCACGCCGACCGCCAGCACCATCGCCATCACCACCCGCTGCAACCCACTCGCGCCGTTCATTGCTGCAGAGGTTGTCACACGGCGGTCCGCCCGCCAACGCGGTCCCCGGCCGGCGGCCCACGCGCGCTAGTACCGTGACGCCATGACCCACAACCGGCTTGCGCAGGAGACCAGCCCCTACCTGCGGCAGCACCAGGACAACCCGGTGTACTGGTACGCCTGGGGGCCCGATGCTTTCGCCGCCGCACTCGAGCGCAACGTTCCCATCCTGCTCAGCGTCGGATACTCGGCGTGCCATTGGTGCCACGTCATGGCGCACGAGTGCTTCGAAGACGTCGAGGCCGCTGAGGTGATGAACCGACTGTTCGTCAACGTCAAGGTCGATCGGGAGGAGCGGCCCGACGTCGATTCCATCTACATGGACGCGGTGCAGGCAATGACCGGGCGCGGTGGGTGGCCGATGACCGTGTTCCTCACACCCACAGGCGAGCCGTTCTATGGCGGCACCTACTTCCCCAAGCCGCAGTTCCTGCAGTTGCTGGCCGCAATCGACGACGTCTGGCGCCACCGACCCGCCGATGTACAGCAAAACGTCGCTGCGCTCGGGGAAGCACTGCGGCGATCGGCAGCTGTGACCCCCGTGGCCGACTACCCCGGGCCGGAACTGGTGGAGCAGACGCTGCAGTTCCTCGCCTCCCAGTTCGACGCCGAGTGGGGTGGCTTCGGCGGCGCACCCAAGTTCCCCTCCACGATGAGCCTCGACCTGGTGGCTCGCGCGGCTCAACGTTCAGGCGGCAGCGACGCGTTGAAAGTGCTCACCACCTCGCTCGACGCGATGGCCAGCGGAGGCATCTACGACCACATCGGCGGCGGCTTCGCCCGCTACTCCGTCGACCGCCAGTGGCTCGTCCCACACTTCGAGAAGATGCTTTACGACCAGGCCATGCTCGCCCGCGTCTATACCCACGCCGCACAGCTCACCGGCGAACCGCGCTACCAGCAGGTCGCGACCGAGACCATCGACTACGTGCTGCGCGACCTGCGCCACCCCGCCGGCGGGTTCTACTCCGCTGAGGACGCTGATTCACCCGACGAGCACGGGCACGGCCATGAGGGCCTGTTTCACACATGGACGACCCAGGAGGTCCGCGACGTGCTGGGCGCTGGTGCCGACGCTGCGCTCGAGTGGTTCGAGTTCACCGACGAGGGAAACTTCGAGGGTCGCACCATTCCCAGTCGCCTGCGCCACCGCGGCGACCTGCTCCGGCCCGCCCACATCGAGTTGGCCCGCCAGCAGTTGTTCGAGGCGCGCGAGCGTCGCCGCCACCCTGGGCTCGACGACAAGGTGCTCACCGAATGGAACGGTCTGATGCTCGCCACCCTGTGCGAGGCCGCTGGCGCCTTCGGGCGCTCCGACTGGGAGGCCGCGGCTGTTGCCAACGGCGAGTTCCTGTGGCGCCACTTGCGAACGGCCGACGGCCGCTGGAATCGGTCGTGGCACGCCGCCGGCACTCCCCCGGCCCGCCATCACGCGCTTGCCGGCGACCACGCGGCATTGGTCGATGGCTTCATCCGGCTTGGCGAGCTCACCGGTCGAACCGTGTGGCTGCAGCGCGCCATCGAGGTGGCCGACGTCCTGCTCGATCACTTCTGGGACGTCGATCGTGGTGGCCTCTACACCACCCCAGACGACGGCGAGCAGTTGGTCGCGCGCCAGAAGGACCTGTTCGACAACGCCACGCCGTCCGCCAACTCGGTGGCGGCAACGGCGCTGTACCGGCTGTCCGCACTCACCGGCGAAGCGCGCTACTCGAATCATGCCGACCAGATCGTGCGTTTGATTGCCAAGGCCGTACCGCAGTCGCCGAGCGCGTTCTCGAATGCCGTCTCGGCAATGGCATGGCGGCATGCGGGGTCCACTGAGATCGTCATCACGGGCGATCGGCCCGACCTGCTCGCCGAAGCGCGCCGGCATTGGCTGCCCAACGCGGTGATGGCGTGGGGCGAACCCGACGACACCCCTCTGTGGCGCTTGCGTAGCGACGGCCTGGCGTTCGTGTGCAGGCACAACGCGTGCGAACTGCCGGCGGGCACCGTCGCCGAGCTTGCGCCGCAACTGTTGGCCACCACGCGCTCCAGCTGACCGTAACTCGGCACAAGAAAACTGCGACACTGTTGCCGACCACTCGCCATAGGGTGAGCGTCATCTCGACAACCCCCTACGAACCCAGGAGCCCACCATGAAGCGCACTCGACTGATCGCGATCACCGCCATCGCCCTGTTGGGTCTCGGCGCCTGCAGCAGCGACAGCAAGTCATCGGGCGGCAACGTCACGCTGCCCGGCGGCACCCTGCCCGGCGGCAGCACCCTCCCCGACCTCACGCTGCCCGCTGATGTCACGTTGCCAGGCGACATCTCCATCCCCGACAACATCCTGCCCGGCAACCTCACCGAGGAGTGCCGGGCCATCGCGATGCAGTTCGGGCTTCTGATGGCGCAGGCCTTCGCACCCACCGGCGAGGCGGCCAACTTCGAGCAGGTCTTCGGCGACATCTCGTCGAAGGTGCCCGAGGAGCTGAGCGCCGACGTGCTAATGCTCGGCGAAGCGTTCAACGCCTACGGAGAAGTGATAAAGGCCAACAACAACGACTTCGCCAACCCGCAGGTGCAGGCGGCGCTCGAAGCGCTCGGCACCCCCGAGGTGGAGGCAGCCAACGAGCGGATCTCCGCCTACTTCGACGCCACCTGCCCCGAAGCCTGAGCCAGCTGCACCTTCGTCGCTGCGTGGGCGAGCGCTCCGGGCCCTGAGCCCGGAGCGCTCGACACACGTGGTTCAGAGGCCGGAACGCTCGAGGATGTGCACGCCGCACGCCGAGCCGAGGCCGATGACGTGGGCCAGGCCGACCTTCGCGCCTTTGATCTGACGGTCGCCAGCCTCACCACGCAGGTGGTGGCAGACCTCCCAGATATTGGCGATGCCGGTGGCCGCAATGGGGTGGCCCTTGCTCTCCAGCCCGCCCGACACGTTGACGGGCGTGCTGCCCGTGCGCCAGGTGGCACCTGAGTTGAAGAAGTCGACTGCGCCGCCCTCTTCGCACAGCATCAGGTTGTCGTAATGAACCAACTCGGCGGTGGCGAAGCAGTCGTGCAGTTCGACCAGGTCGAGGTCGCTGGGCCCAATGCCTGCCTGCTCGTAGGCGATCTTGACTGCGTTGCGAGTGAGGGTGTTGACGTTGGGCAGCACCTGGCAGCCCTCTTCGTACGGGTCGCTGGTGAGCACCGACGCCGACACCTTGATGGCGCGCCGCTGCTGCTCGAGCGACAGCGTCTTGAGCTTCGCGTCGCTGACCACCACTGCCGCGGCCGCTCCGTCGCAGTTGGCGCTGCACATCGGCCGCGTGTTGGGGTAGGCGATCATCACGTCGTTCATGATCTCGTCGAGGGTCATCCGCTTGGTGTACGCGGCCAGCGGGTTGAGCGTGCTGTGCGCGTGGTTCTTCTCGCTGATCTTGGCGAACAGCTCGAAGCTGGTGCCACCGTACTTGTGGCCGTATTCCATGCCCACCTGGGCGAACACGCCGGGCATGCTGTCGGTGCCGATACGACCGTCGGTACTGGCGACGGCGCCGAAGCGGCCGCTGGGGTTCCACTCGTTCTTGTCGCTCTTCGGGCGGCCACCTGCGCCGAGCAGACCGGCGCCAGCCAGCTTCTCGACGCCCACCGCCAGGCCCATGTCGACCTCTCCTGACTTGACGGCCATGATGGCCGTGCGCAATGCAGTGGCGCCGGTGGCGCAGGCATTGGCCACGTTGTACACCGGAATGCCGGTTTGGCCGATCTGCTTCTGCAACTGCTGGCCGATGCCGGCGTTGCTGGCCATCAGGCAGCCTGCCGCCAGGACGCCCATGTCCTGCATGGTGACGCCGCCATCGGCGAGCGCGGCGAGCGCTGCCTGCGAGGCGAGGTCGACGATGTCCTTGTCGGGGTACTTCCCGAACTTGGTCATGTGAATGCCGAGAATCCAGATGGGGTCGCTCACGGTGGTGCCTTTCGAGGGTGGAGAACCGGTCAGAGGGAGGGTTCGAAGCCGAAGCCGATGGCTTCGGTGCCGTTGTCGTCGGTGCCGACCAGATAGGTGGCGAGGCGCACGCTCATGCCCAGCGAGACGTGCTCGGGGCTGGGCTCGACGTTGATGAGGTTGCCGCGCACGCTGGTGCCACCGCAGTCGACGATGGCCGACACGAACGGCACGGGCACGCCGGGAGCGGCGAAGGTGACGATGGTGAACGCCTTGACGATGCCGTCGGTGCCGACTGCCACCGTGGCGAACTCGGTACCGCTGCAGCCGGCGCAGGCGTTGCGACGGTCGAAGAAGCGCGCACCGCAGGCAGTGCACTCACGAGCGGTGAGGTGCGGGGCGTCGCCCAGCACCAGGTAGTCGACGAGGGGGATCTGGTTGGCCATGAACCGCAACGCTAGCCAGCAGGGGTGGCGCAGCACCGAGCCGGAGCCGTTCGGCCCCGGTTTCACCAGTGCTGGAGGTGCACCACGTCGGCAACGGGGCGCCGAGGGCGGGTGACGGCCGAACCGGACGGCGCGTCGGACGGCGCTCGGTGGCCGATCGCAACCGCCCCCACCTGCAGCACGTGTGGCGGCACTCCGAAGTGGTCGAGCATCGTGCGCGCATTGCGGAAGATGCCGAAGTAGAGGGCTCCGAGCCCACGGTCTTCGGCCACGAGCAACAGGTTCTGCGCAGCCATCGCCGCATCGGTGAGCCAGAACGGCACGTCCCAGTTGGCTGCCTGCTCCAGCCCGTGGCCCACCTTGTCGCCCTCGGCATAGCGTGACGTGTACGCCAGCGGGTCGGCCAATGGGATCACCACCGTCGGCGCCGCCTGCACCCCCTCGTCGAACCATGCGTCGCCGCCGGTGACCTGCCAGAAGGTGCGCACCGAGGGGCCCGACAGCGCCAGGAAGTGCACGCCCTGGCTGTATCCGGCGCTGGGAGCACGGCGGGCCAGGTCGAGCAGCTCGGTGAGCGCCTCGTCGGCAAGCGGGGTGGCATCGAAACAACGGGTCATCCGCCGGCGACGAATCACCGATTCGAGCGGCGACACCTCTGGTGTGCTCAGCGCTTGCCCAGCTTGACGAGGTCTTCGGCCATCACCCAGCCGTGCACCACCAGTGAACCGCCGGCCTTGGCCGACACGTTGGCGAACAACGCGGCGTGCTCGGGAGAGATCCTGTCGGCCTTCAGTGACTCATGGTCGAGGAAGCCTTGGCCGTTGGTCTTGACCACGAAGCTCTGCTCGTCGTACTGGCCTTCTACTCCGAAACGCTTGGCGAGGCGGCGGCCCCAGGCCCGCTCCTCGCCCACCGCACGGTGCCCCGGGCGCGGAATGAGCTCGTCGACCTGCTTGAACGCTTCCAGGCCGTCGGGCAGGGCGAACCGCGAGCCCACGACCACGTCTTCGTCGGGAAACGCCATCAGTGCCCGATGGAACGATTCGTTCATCAGGCCCTTGAGCACCTGGTCGCGCTTGGACGTGCGCTTCACACTGAGCAGGCCGAGCAGCACACATGGTGTGCCCCCGATGCGCTCGAGCGTGGAGAATGCGAACCCGTGCAGCCGTACGTCGGCGCGGGCCGTGGTGCTGAGCACCCAATCCTCTTTTGCCTTGGACAGCACACCGATGTCGAACGCTCCGCCCATCGACGCCATCTCGTCGAGCTCGGCGTCGTTCAGCGCGGCAGCATCCCTGGTTTCTACCTGGATTGGCATTGCCCGGAAGCTCCTGTCGAACTCGTACCCACACTTGCCTCAACGACAACCGAGGTGTGACCTGAGTCCTCTATTCTGCCAGCAATTTTTGGGTTTCCTTCGCTGGAGATACGTCGTTGTGTCCAGCAGCACCGCGACGGCTCTCGCGCGCCGGCGCTACAGCACCACCGCGTCGTGCCCCAGCGCCATCCGCAGCTCGCCCACCACCCGGTCGAGGTCGACGCAGAACTCGTCGGCCAGGCGCAGCACCTTGCCCTGCCCGATGTGCAGGTAGACCGGCGAATCACCTGGGTGTTCGCGCAGGATCTTGCGAATCTGATGGATCTTGAGCTCGTTGAGCGAGGTGGCCGGCACCCGCAGGCGCAAGGGCGCCGAGTTGCCACTCTCGAGGCCCTCGAGCACCTGCACATCTTGCGCCATGAACCCGATGCGCGACTCGTCGCGGCGGTCGATGCGGCCTTTGACCGTGACGATGGCGTCGTCGAGCAGCTTGTGACCCTGCTCCATGAGCACCCGCGGGAACACCGTGACCTCGATGGCTGCATCGAGATCCTCGAGCACGAACACCGCCATCTGGTCGCCCTTCTTGGTGAACTTGCGTGACAGGTTGGTGATGACGCCACCCAACGTGATCATCGCGCCGTCGTCCTTCTCGGCCGCCTCGGCCACGCTGCAATCCACCTTGCGGCGCAGCGCAGCTTCCACCCCCAGCAGCGGGTGGTCGCTGATGTAGAGGCCCAGCATCTCCTTCTCGAACTTCAACCGATCGCTCTTGTCGAACTCGACAGCGGGGATGCTGGTGCGCTCGTCGAACCCGCCGGCTGCGGTGTCGTCGCCGAGGTCGCCGAACAGGCTCATCACGCCCTGGTCGCGCTCGCGGCGACGTACCACGGTGCCGTCGATGATCTGCTCGAACACCATCAACAGGCCCTTGCGCGGATGCCCCAGCGCATCGAAGGCGCCGGCCTTGATGAGCGATTCGACCGTTCGCTTGTTGAGTACAGGCTCGGGCACCCGCTCGACGAAGTCGTAGAACGAATCGAACGGCCCATTCTCGTCGCGCTCACGCAGCAGCAACTCGACCAGCCCCTCCCCCACGTTGCGTACCGCCGACAACCCGAACGTGATGGCACCGGGGCTGCCCAGCGGCAGTTCGACGTCGATGGGCACGTCGCTGGGAGCGACGGCGGCGAAGTCGTTGATGGAGCGGTTGACGTCGGGCGTGAGCACCTTCACCGCCATGGCACGGGCGTCGCTGAGGTACACCGCCGCCTTGTCGAGGTTGCTCTTCACGCTGGTGAGCAGGCAGGCCATGTACTCGACCGGGTAGTGCGCCTTGAGGTACGCGGTCTGGTAGGTGACCAGGCCGTAACCGAACGTGTGGCTCTTGTTGAACGCATAGTCGGCGAACTTGGCAATGACGTCGAACAGCTTCTCGCCCAGGGCGCGGCCGTAGTTCATGCGCTCACACCCGTCCTCGAAGCTGCTGCGCTCCTGGGACATCACCTCGTGGCTCTTCTTGCCCATCGCCTTGCGGAGGCTGTCGGCCTCGGCGAGCGAGTAGCCGGCGAACTTCTGTGCCACTCGCATGACGCTCTCCTGATAGATCATCAGGCCGTACGTGTCGCCCAGCACCTCCTCGGCATCGGGGTGGAAGTACTCGACCGGCTGTCGATTGTTCTTGCGATCGGCGTAGTCGTAGTGCATGTTGACGCTCATCGGCCCCGGCCGGTAGAGCGCGAGCACCGCCGACACGTCTTCGAACGAGGTGGGTGCCAGCGACCGCAGCAGCGCCCGCATGGGCGGCGACTCGAGCTGGAACACGCCCATGGTGTCGCCACGGGCCATGAGGTCGAACACGGGCTGGTCGTCGAGCGCCACGGTGTCGATGTCGAAGTCGGGGTCTTTCGTGGCGCGCACCATCTTCATCGTGTCGGTGATGACGTCGAGGTTGCGCAGGCCGAGGAAGTCCATCTTCAGCAGGCCGAGATCCTCGACGCCGTGCATCTCGTACTGCGTCACGATGGGAGCGTCGGCCGGGTCGCCGCCGGCCACCGGCTTGCGCTGCACCGGCAGGTAGCTGGTCAGCGGCTCCTTGGTGATGACCACCGCCGCCGCGTGGATTCCGTCGCTGCGCTTGAGGCCCTCGAGCCCCTTGGCCACGTTGACGACCCGCTTCACGTCGGGGTCGGCCTCGACCATGGCTCGCAGCTCGGCGGCCGCCTTGTAGCCGTCGGCGTACTTCGGGTTCTCCTCGAAGCAGTACTTCAGCGGTGTGTCGCGGCCCATCACCAGCGGCGGCATCAGCTTGGCCACCTTGTCGCCCATGCCGTACGGGTAGCCGAGCACACGGGCAGCGTCGCGCACCGCGTTGCGCGCCTTGATGGTGCCGAAGGTGATGATCTGTGCGACGTGGTCGCGGCCATACTTCTCGGCTGCGTAGCGGATCATCTCGTCGCGATAGCGCGAGTCGAAGTCCATATCGATGTCGGGCATCGAGATGCGGCTGGGGTTGAGGAAACGCTCGAACAGCAGGTCGTACTTGATGGGGTCGAGGTCGGTGATGCGCAGGCAGTAGGCCACCGCGCAACCGGCGGCGGAACCACGGCCGGGGCCGACTCGGATGCCCGCGTCCTTGGCGTGCTTGATGAGGTCCCAGACGATGAGGAAGTACGACGCGAACCCCATGTTCTTGATGACCTGTAGCTCGTAGGCGATGCGCTCGACCACACTGTTGGGCAGGGTCTCGCCCCACCGCTGCTGGGCGCCTGCCCAGGTGAGGTGGTCGAGGTAGCCGGCGTCGTCGTCGAAGCCCTCCGGGATGGGGAAGTTGGGCAGCAGCGGATTGCCGAACTCGATCTCGACGTCGGCTCGCTCAGCGACCCACAGCGTGTTGTCGCACGCCTCGGGGAAGTCGCGAAACAGGTGCCGCATCTCCGCGGCGCTCTTCAGGTAGTGCTCGTTGCCTTCGAACTTGAACCGCTTGGGATCGCTGAGCAGCGCGCCGGTTTGCACGCAGAGCAGCGCGTCGTGCGCCTCATGGTCGTCGCGGTGCACGTAGTGCGAGTCGTTGGTGGCGATGATCGGGGCGCCGATGCGCTTGGCGATCTCGATGAGCTGTGGGTTGGTGTCGCGCTGCGCCTGCAGGCCGTGGTCCTGCAGTTCGACGAACAGGTTGTCCTTGCCGAAGATCTCCTGTAGCCGGCCCGCCTTCTGCAGAGCACCCTTCTCGTCGCCCTGCAGCAGCGCCTGGAGCACGTGCCCACCCAGGCACCCGGTGGTGGCGATGAGGCCGTGGTGATACTTCTCCAGAAGCTCCCAGTCCATCCGCGGCTTGTAGTAGTAGCCCTCCAGGAACGCCAGGCTGGCCAGCTGGATCAGGTTGCGGTAGCCCTGGTTGTTCTCGGCCAGCAAGGTGAGGTGGTAGTAGAGCTTCTTGCCACCCTCGGTGTCGCCGCCCGAGTCGTCGACCCGCCCGCGGCGCGCCGGGCGCTCGTGGCGCGATTCGTAGGCCATGTACGCCTCGGTGCCGATGATGGGCTTCACGCCCTGGCGACGGCACTCCTTGAAGAACTCCAATACGCCGTACATGTTGCCGTGGTCGGTGATGCCGAGGCCTGGCTGGCCATCTTGCACGGCCTTCGCCACCAGTTCATCGAGCCGTGCTGCGCCGTCGAGCATCGAGAACTCGGTGTGGACGTGCAGGTGGGTGAACGAGTCGCCCACAGGCGCAGACCTCCTTGGTAATCGCGAACGTGATGGTGTGGAACGGTGGAGCCGCAGGCGTGTGACCGGGCCGGAAGCGACCTGACGGATTACATGGCTGTGATTCGCTTCGACCCTAGCCGCGATTGACCGCGGCCGAAACCGGCGGATCAGAGATACGTACCCGGCCGTTCGCCGGCTTCCACCACCTGGCCTTGACCGAGCTGACCACCGGAGCCGGACGGGAGCTGGCGCATCTGCTCGAGCTGCTGGCGGGCAGCCAACTGCTGCGCGAACAGCGTGGCCTGGATGCCGTGGAACAGGCCTTCGAGCCAGCCCACCAATTGCGCCTTCGCCACCCGCAGCTCACCCTCCGACGGCACCTCGCCGTCTTTGAACGGCAGCGCCAGCATGTGCAACTCGTGCTGCAGATCGGGCGACAGCGCTTCGCTGACCTCGACGATGGATCGCTCGTAGATCTCGGCGAGGCGCTCGCGGCTGGCCTCGTCAAGTGGGCTGGTGCGCACTTCCTCGAGCAGCTGCTTCACCATCGAACCGATGCGCATCACCTTGGCTGGCTCGGTGACCGTTTCGGTGATGGCTTCAGTGGCGGCCTCGGGGGCGCTCTCGACTGCGTGGGTCGCCTGAGTCGGCGCTTGTGCTGCGGGGGTGGTCATGTCATTGCTCCAATTCGGAAGTTGCGGCCAACAGGGGAACCAGCATCTCAGCAGACGTGAGCGACCCGTGTCGACACACCAGCGGGTAGGGGCCGGAATCGGCGGGGTCGTGGAAGCTGATGGGTTCGAAGGGCACCAGCGCGACATCGCCGTACCGCGCCGCCACGGGCGGGCTGACGACAGGCCCGAACCAACCGGCCTCGATGAGCTCCGCGCGGGAATGAACCCAAGCGTGGTGGCCGTGGTGCTCGCGTGCGGCGGCCAGCAGTTCTGCTTGCGCGCCCGCGCGTGCGTGCAGCCAGCGGAACCGGCCTTCGCCACTTTGCCGGCGGCACAACCGCAGGACGTCGGAGTGCGGCGGCATCTCCGCGGCGTCGACCTGCACCTGCCCGTGGTCGGCGGTGATCAACAGCGCAGCACCGGGCGGCAACACTGCGCGCACATGCGCCACCAGCGAGTCGACGAAACGCAGTTCGGCATCGTAGAAGTCGCCGAAGCCGCGCTCGTGCGCGATCTTGTCGACGCCGTCGTAGTACGCATACACAAGTCGATCGCCGCGTGCGAGCAGCGAGCGCACGATCACCGGCATGCTCGACGGAGCACGCCATCCAGCGGGCTCGCACCCGCGCAGGTGGGCTTCGCTGAACGCTGACTGCTCGAGCTCGGCCTTGCTCACCACTGCGATGCGCTCCCCGAGGAACGGTTGGAAGGGCTGCGTTGCTGAGGGCAGTATCTGGCGACGCGAGTCGCCGTGGCCGGTGGACCAGCGCAGCACGTTGAGCACTTCGCCCGCCGCCTCCATCCGGTAGCCCACGATGCCGTGCTCGCCAGGCGTGAGACCGGTGGTGATGGACGTGAGCGCGGTCGCCGTGGTGGACGGCGCCACCGAGGTGATCGGGCCGCCGTTCAGCGACGCAAGCGTGGGCGCCAGGTGCCGCCGCTCCTGCAATTGCTCCCAGCCCAACCCATCGAGCACCAGCAGCACAACCTGCTCGGCCGATGCGGCGACGGAGGGAATCCAGGCCGGGCGGCTGCCGCCGCGAGGTGCCAGCAGCGCTGGCACGATGCCGCGCACATTGGCGCCGGCGTACTGGGGCAGTGTGGGTGTGGGGCTCACTAGAGCGCCAGTCCATCACCTTGTTGCACGGTCGCGCCATTCAGGGCAGTCGCCGTCGCGCCCGTCAACGGCCTACGATGTGCCCGTGCGAGTTTCCAGCAAGGGCGACTATGCGTGTCGGGCGTTGCTCTCTCTTGCGCTGCACGGCGACCAGCCAGGCCCCACGTCGGTGCGCGACATCGCCGAGCGCACCGCCATTCCGCAGCCATATCTCGAGCAGATCCTGCTCGCGCTGAAGGGCGCGGGTCTGGTGCGTTCCAAGCGTGGCGTCGGCGGCGGCTACGTACTTGCCCGCACACCCGATGAAATCCGCATCAGCGAGATCCTCAGCGCGGTCGACGGGCCGATCAGCCTCGGCGACTTCGGCGAACCGCACCAGGACGGTGCGTGCGATCACGAGGGTCAGTGCGTGCTCCTGGCCATCTGGAAGACCGCCGGCGAACACATGCGCGTGCTGCTCGAAGGGTTCACGCTGCAATCGGTGGCCGACGCAGCACGCGGCACCTCGCCGTGGCCCGACCGGCTGGTCGTGCCCGGCACGGTTGAAGTGCTACGCGGTTAGCCCGACTTCCACGGCCGCCAGGTCGTCGGGTAGCTGCGAGTGAAAGACGAGCGCCTCGCCGCTGACGGGGTGCACCAGTTCAAGCGAGGCAGCGTGCAGGAACGGGCGCGGTGATTCGATTCCCGACCGCACCCCCCCATAGGTGCCGTCGCCCACCACCGGGTGGCCGATCGCCGCCAGGTGCACGCGAATCTGATGAGTGCGTCCGGTCTCGAGCCGGCACTCCAGCGTGGAGGCGTCGGTGGGCGTGCGGAACTCGTGGAGCACCCTGTAGCGGGTTCGCGCCGGTTTGCCGTCGACCACCACGGCCATGCGCATCGCGTCACGGTGGTCGCGCCCGATGGGCGCATCGACCACGCCAACCGCATTGGCCAAGTGACCCCAGACGAGCGCACGGTACACACGGCCCACATCGCGCGCCTTGAGCGCGTCGACCAACGAGTGGTACGCCCGCTCCGTGCGGGCCACTGCCAGCAAGCCCGAGGTGCCCACATCGAGGCGGTGCACGATGCCTGGGCGGTGGGCTTCGCCGACCATGGCAATCTCGGGATAGTGGGCGAGCAGACCGTTCACCAGCGTGCCCTCGCCGTTGCCGGCACCGGGGTGCACCACAAGACCCGCAGGCTTGTCGACAATGATCAGGTGCTCGTCGGCGTGGACGATGCCGAACACCACCGACGGATCGGCGGCGGGTAACTCGATGGTGGGCAGCAACGTTGGATCGACGCGCACCACCTGGCCCTCCTTGACCCGGATCTTGCCGATGTGCTGCACCTCGCCGTCGACCGATGCCCCTCCGGCGGCCACCAAGACCGACGCGTCGCTGCGGCTGCAGTCGGTGATGAGCGATACCAGGCGGTCGAGGCGTTCGCCTGCCAGGGCTGCGGGAATCTCTTCTTCGATCATTGACTCAACTCGTCTGCGTCGTCGGCAGCGAACTGCGCTGTTTCGGATGCGGCAGCCGACTCGTCGCCGGTAGCAGGCGCGCCGGGAGCAGGCGCGTCGGTAGCAGCAGCGCTGGTGAGCGACCAGAGCGCGAACAGGATCGCCCCCACGTTCACGCCCATATCGGCGATGTTGAAGATGGGAAACCACTGGAAGTCGATGAAGTCGACCACTGAGCCGCGCATCCAACCCTCATCGCGGAACAGTCGGTCGACCACGTTGCCGAGCGCTCCGCCGACCACCAAGCCGCCGGCCACCGCCACGACCTTGCTGTCGTACTTGCGCAACCCCCACAGGACGACTGCAACCACGCCCAGCGCGATGACGCCGATGATGGGGCCTGCACCCTGCCCTTTGGAGAACGCCATGCCACTGTTGAACGTGAGGTTCCACTGCAGCGTCCAGAACACCGGGAGCGGGGGGCTATTGGTAAGCGCAGCGAGCGCCCAGTGCTTGGAGAGTTGGTCGAGCACGACCAACACCGCTGCGATCAACACCGTGAGCCGCAGCCGTGACCTCGACTGCAACCGGGTCATCGACGACCGATCCCGCCGACCTTCTCCTCGACCAGCACGATGGCCCACGGAATGGCCTCGAGCCGCTCACGAGGAATCGGTCGACCCGACTCGACGGAGTACCCGAAGGTGCCGATGGTGAGTCGCTCGAGCGCCGCTTCGATGTCGGCAACGGTCTGGCGTGCCTGCGCGCTCAGCGCTCGGTCGCGCTCACGCTCGACCACCATGGTGTCGCCCTCGCCACCTTCGTCGTCGAACTGCACGTCGCCCATCTCCTGCTCCTCGACGAGTTGATGGGCTTCATCCTCGAGACGAACCGCTTGGCCGACCAACGATGCCTTCTCCTCGAGTAGAAGCGCTCGCATGGATGTGAGGAACTTCGCATCGAAGTCCTTCGTGTAGGCGATGCCTTCCTTCGTGACGCCCTTGACGGGTGCCTTTTCCGGTGCAGACGGCAGGGCCTTCTTGACCGCCGCCTTCTTCACCGGAGCCGGCGCAGGAGCGGCCGGCGGCTGCTTCACGGCGGCCTCGGGGGTCGGTGCGGGTGTGGCCGCCGCAGCCTTCTTGGCAGGAGCTGGAACCGACTTCACTGGGGCGGAGACCGCTTTCTGGGCTGGTGCGGGAGCCGCGGATTTCGCGGGCGCTGGAGTCTTCTCGGCAGGCGCGCTCGGCGCGGCCTTCTTCGCCGGCGCAGCCTTGATGGTTGATGCCTTGGCGGGCGCGCTCTTCTTCGCCGGCGCAGCCTTGGCAGGCCCGGTCTTCTTCGCAGGCGCGGCCTTCTTCGCCGGCGCAGCCTTGATGGTTGTTGCCTTGGCGGGCACGGTCTTCTGCGCAGGCGCAGCCTTGGCAGGCGCAGCCTTGGCCGGCGCTGCCTTCTTCGCCGATGCCGAAGCGGCAGGAGCCGGCTTCTTCGCTGGCGCTGCGGCCTTCTTGACCGGAGCGGCAGACGCCTTCGTGGCGGCGGCAGCGGCCTTCTTCGCGGGTGCTTTCTTGGCAGTCGCCATCGCGTTGAACCTCCGTGTTTCTGGACGTAAGGCCGGGATGCTATCGGTCTGACACTCGCTCCGGGCCGATCCACGGACTCAACCGGGCCTCCACCACGGCTGCCGGCAGCGCCACGAACAATCGCAGCTCGTGCCCGTGCAGGCCGACCACCTTGGCGGCACTGGCACCGGGCACGACCCGTACCGCGACCACCGAGCCAACGCCGCGCGCGGTGACCGGTTGCATCAAGTGGCGACTGCGACCGTCACATGGATGGGCTCGCCGTCGAGATCGGCGTTCGGCATGTCGGCCGACCAGTGGACTGACGTGGCCAACGTGGCGTCGGTGAGCAGATGCTGGAATGCCACCACCTGCTGACGAAGCGAGTCGGGCAGACCGAGTGTGAGCGCGATGCGGTCGCTCACCTGCAGGCCCGCCTCGCGCCGGGCCTGCTGCACGATGCGCACCAGGTCGCGAGTGACGCCCTCGGCCTCCAGCTCAGGCGTGAGCGTGATGTCGAGCACGACGACGCCGGCGCCACTCGACAGCGGCGTGCTGGCGCCGTCGCCCTGCACCACCATCTTCAGCGCATACTCGCCCTCGAGCAGCGCGACGCCACCGGCAACCACTCCGTCGTCGGTGCGCTGCCAGTCGCCGGTCTTCACGGCCTTGATCACCTGCTGCACCTGGCCACCGAGCCGCGGTCCGAGGACCGCTGGCACCACCTGCAGATCGTAGCTCGCGACAGCTGCGACATCGTCGGTGAGCTGCACGGACTTGACATTGACCTCATCAGCGATCAGGTCGATGAACCCAGCGAGCCGTTCGGCGTCCGGAACTGCCACCTGCAGCGACGCCAGCGGCTGGCGCACCCTGCGTTGGTTCGCCTTGCGCAAGCGCAGCGCGCTGCTGCAGACGTCGCGGGCGAGGTCCATCGACTGCACCAGGTCGGCATCGGCAAGAACCAACGCGGCGTCGGGCCAGCGGGTGAGATGCACGCTGCGTTCGCCGGTGAGCGCCTGGTAGACAGCCTCGGTGGTGAGTGGGAGCAACGGTGCCAGTGCCCGACACAGCAGCGACAGCACCGTGTGCAAGGTGTCGATGGCGGCTTGGTCGCCGGCCCAGAAGCGGTCGCGGCTGCGGCGCACATACCAGTTCGTGAGCGCGTCGAGGAACGACCGCACCGCACCGCAGGCGGCGAACAGGTCGTAGTCGTCCATTGTCGTGGTGAGCGTGCCGAGCAGGTCGTGGGTCTTGGCCAGGATGTAGCGGTCGAGCACATCGGTACTGTCGGTGCGGAACGTTCCCTGGGTGCCGGCAGCGTTCGCGTAGAGCGAGAGGAAGTACCAGCTGTTCCAGATGGGCAGGATGATCTGCCGCACGGTGTCGCGGATGCCTTCCTCGGTGACCACCAGATCGGTGCCGCGCAGAATGGGCGACGACAGCAGGTACCAGCGCATCGCGTCGCTGCCGTAGTTGTCGAAGACCATCATCGGGTCGGGGTAGTTCTTCAGCGTCTTCGACATCTTCTGCCCGTCATCACCCAGCACGATGCCGTGGCTGACGCAGGTGGTGAAGCTCGGCCGGTCGAACAGCGCTGTGGCCAAGACATGCAACGTATAGAACCAGCCGCGGGTCTGACCGATGTATTCAACGATGAAGTCGCCCGGGTAGTGGCTCTCGAACCACTCAGCGTTCTCGAACGGGTAGTGCACCTGAGCGAAGGGCATGCTGCCGCTCTCGAACCAGCAGTCGAGCACCTCCGGGACGCGCCGCATCATCGACTGGCCCGTGGGGTCGTCCGGGTTGGGCCGCACCAGATCGTCGACGAACGGGCGGTGCAGATCGGTGATCGGTTCGCCACCTGGCACACCGAAGTCGGCCTGCAGTTGCTCGATGCTCCCGTACACGTCGATGCGCGGGTACTCGGGGTTGTCGCTGCGCCACACCGGTATGGGTGAGCCCCAGAACCGGTTGCGGCTGATGCTCCAGTCGCGCGCGTTGGCCAGCCACTTCCCGAAACTGCCGTCCTTGATGTGCTCGGGGACCCAGCGGATCTGTTGGTTGAGTTTGACCATACGATCGCGAAACGCGGTGACCTGCACGAACCACGAGCTGATTGCGCGGTAGACGAGCGGTTCGGCGCACCGCCAGCAGTGCGGGTAGCTGTGGTTGTAGCTGTCGTGGCGCACCACCACCCCCCT
>Ga0105047_10002162_pt1 | contig 35128 bp, 29 predicted proteins | sample MAT04_FD_78384 | JGI IMG/M metagenome (GOLD analysis project Ga0105047, IMG submission 78384) | Freshwater microbial communities from Lake Fryxell liftoff mats and glacier meltwater in Antarctica - MAT-04 (megahit assembly) | ecosystem: Environmental > Aquatic > Freshwater > Ice > Liftoff... | reverse complement strand
TTACGCGAGGATCTTGGCAACCACACCGGCGCCGACGGTCTTGCCACCTTCGCGGATCGCGAAACGCAGGCCCTCTTCCATCGCAATCGGATTGATCAGCTTGACCGTGATCGACACGTTGTCCCCAGGCATCACCATCTCCTTGCCTTCTGGCAACTCGATCGCGCCGGTCACATCCGTCGTGCGGAAGTAGAACTGCGGCCGGTAGTTGTTGAAGAACGGCGTGTGACGGCCACCCTCATCCTTGGACAACACATAGATCTCGCCAGTGAAATGCGTGTGCGGCTTGATCGAACCGGGCTTGCACAGCACCTGGCCGCGCTCCACGTCTTCGCGCTTGGTGCCGCGCAGCAAAATACCCACGTTGTCGCCAGCCTGACCCTGGTCCAGCAGTTTGCGGAACATCTCCACGCCCGTGCAGGTGGTCTTGACCGTGGGCTTGATACCCACGATCTCGATCTCTTCACCCACCTTGACAACACCGCGCTCGATACGACCGGTCACCACGGTGCCGCGCCCCGAGATCGAGAACACGTCTTCCACTGGCAGCAGGAACGCGCCGTCAATGGCACGCTCTGGCGTCGGGATGTAGGTGTCCAGCGCTTCGGCCAGCTTCAAAATGGCCAGCTCGCCCAGTTCGCCCTTGTCGCCCTCCATGGCCAGCTTGGCTGAGCCGTGGATGATCGGGGTCTTGTCGCCAGGGAACTCGTACTTGTCAAGCAACTCGCGAACTTCCATCTCCACCAGTTCGAGCAGCTCGGCGTCGTCCACCATGTCGCACTTGTTCAGAAACACGATGATGTAAGGAACACCCACCTGGCGCGCCAGCAGGATGTGCTCACGCGTCTGGGGCATCGGGCCGTCAGCGGCCGAACACACCAAAATGGCGCCGTCCATCTGGGCTGCGCCGGTAATCATGTTTTTCACATAGTCGGCGTGACCAGGGCAATCCACGTGCGCATAGTGACGGTTGCCCGTCTCGTATTCGACGTGTGCGGTGTTGATCGTGATGCCGCGCGCCTTCTCTTCAGGTGCTGCGTCGATCTGATCGTAGCCCTTGGCTTCACCGCCGTACTTGGCAGCCAGAATCGTCGTGATGGCAGCCGTCAGCGTGGTCTTGCCATGGTCCACGTGACCAATCGTGCCCACGTTCACGTGGGGCTTGGTACGCGCAAATTTCTCTTTTCCCATTTCTCGTTTCTCCAAAAGAACAATGTCAGTGATGACGGTTTAATGTTTCCAATCCGGTCTGGGTCTCTGCTTGCACTGACACAACAGAGGACACGAATCGAAGACAGGGGTCACAACGAAGGCCGCTCAGTGGGAACGTCCTTCGCCGTGATGAACTTCTGCTTACTTGGCGCGGGCTGCCATGATGGCTTCGGACACATTGCGCGGGGCTTCCGCGTAGTGCTTGAATTCCATTGTGTAGGTGGCGCGGCCTTGCGACATCGAGCGCAACGTCGTGGAGTAGCCGAACATCTCGGACAGCGGAACTTCGGCCTTGATCGCCTTGCCGCCACCCACCATGTCGTCCATGCCCTGCACCATGCCGCGACGCGACGCGAGGTCACCCATCACGTTGCCGGCATAGTCTTCCGGCGTCTCCACCTCGACGGCCATCATCGGCTCCAGAATCACGGGGCTCGCCTTGCGGCAGCCGTCCTTGAAACCAAAGATGGCGGCCATCTTGAACGCGTTCTCGTTCGAGTCCACGTCGTGGTAGGAACCGAAATGCAGCGTCACCTTGACGTCCACCACCGGGTAACCCGCCAGCACACCGGTATTGAGCGCCTCGATCACGCCCTTTTCGACCGCCGGGATGTACTCGCGCGGCACCACACCGCCCTTGATCGCGTCGACAAACTCGAAACCCTTGCCAGCTTCGTTGGGCTCAATCTTGAGCACGACGTGGCCGTACTGACCCTTGCCGCCGGACTGGCGCACGAACTTGCCTTCAGAGTCTTCGACCGTCTTGCGGATGGTCTCGCGGTAAGCCACCTGGGGTTTGCCCACATTGGCTTCGACGCCGAACTCGCGCTTCATGCGGTCAACAATGATCTCGAGGTGCAACTCACCCATGCCGGCGATCAGGGTCTGACCTGACTCTTCGTCGGTCTTGACGCGGAACGACGGATCTTCCTGGGCCAGTCGCTGCAAGGCGATGCCCATCTTTTCCTGGTCGGCCTTGGTCTTGGGCTCCACCGCCTGGGTGATCACCGGCTCCGGGAACACCATGCGCTCGAGCAACACGATGGCCGACGGATCGCACAGCGTCTCGCCCGTGGTCACATCCTTCAGACCCACGCAGGCCGCAATGTCACCGGCGCGGATCTCGCTGACCTCTTCGCGGTTGTTCGCGTGCATCTGCACGATACGGCCGATGCGCTCTTTCTTGCCGCGAATCGGGTTGTATACACTGTCGCCCTTTTGCAGTACGCCGGAGTAGACGCGTACAAAGGTCAACTGGCCGACAAACGGGTCAGTCATCAGCTTGAACGCCAATGCGGAGAACTTCTCGCTGTCGTCAGCCCTGCGGGTGACGGGTGCTTCGTCTTCATCCGTGCCGCCAACTGGCGGAATGTCGATGGGCGAGGGCATGAACTCGATGATGGCGTCGAGCATGCGCTGCACACCCTTGTTCTTGAACGCGGAGCCGCAGAACATGGGCTGGATCTCGCTGGCGATCGTCCGGGTACGGATGCCCAGCTTGATCTCTTCCTCGGACAGGTCACCTTCTTCAAGGTACTTGTTCATCAGTTCCTCGGAGGCCTCGGCCGCAGCCTCGACCATCTTTTCGCGCCACTGTTTGGCCAACTCGACCAGCTCCGCGGGGATTTCACGGTACTCGAACTTCATGCCCTGGCTAGCTTCGTCCCACAAGATCGCGCGCATCTTGACCAGGTCGACAACGCCCTTGAAATTTTCTTCGGCACCGATTGGGATGACCATCGGGATCGGGTTGGCCTTCAGACGCAGACGCATCTGGTCATGAACCTTGAAGAAGTTGGCACCTGTACGGTCCATCTTGTTCACGAAGGCCAGACGCGGCACCTTGTACTTGTTGGCCTGGCGCCAGACCGTCTCGGACTGGGGCTGCACGCCACCCACGGCGCAATAAACCATGCACGCGCCGTCAAGCACCCGCATGGAACGCTCGACTTCAATCGTGAAGTCCACGTGACCGGGGGTGTCAATGATGTTGATGCGGTGCTCGGGCAGCGAAGCATCCATGCCGCGCCAGAAACAGGTGGTGGCAGCGGACGTGATCGTGATGCCACGCTCCTGCTCCTGCTCCATCCAATCCATCGTGGCTGCGCCATCGTGGACTTCACCGATCTTGTGGTTCACACCGGTGTAAAAAAGAATACGCTCTGTCGTGGTGGTCTTGCCGGCGTCAATGTGCGCCGAAATTCCAATGTTGCGATAGCGTTCGATGGGAGTAACGCGAGGCATGATGAATCCTTAATTGGCCGATAAATACAAAAAGCCGCCCCGCACAGGCTGCCAATCGGTCCCGGGCAGCAACGGCAAGGCTTGGCAGGCGCGATCAGCAATAAAAGACGACTCCGATTCCGGAACCATCCACGTCCAGGCGCCAACCCGGCAGCAGACCGGGAGCACCCAGCCTGCGACCCGCTTAGAAACGGAAGTGGGAGAACGCCTTGTTGGCCTCGGCCATGCGGTGCACTTCGTCACGCTTCTTCATGGCACCGCCACGGCCCTCCGTGGCTTCCATCAGTTCATTGGCCAGACGCATCGCCATGGACTTCTCGCCACGTTTGCGCGCGGCTTCCTTGATCCAGCGCATCGACAGCGCCAGACGGCGGACGGGACGCACCTCGACGGGCACCTGGTAGTTCGCACCACCGACACGGCGGGACTTGACCTCGACCATGGGCTTGACGTTGTTGATGGCCATGGTAAAGGCTTCAACCGGATCCTTGCCCGGGTTTTTCTTCTCGATCTGCTCAAGTGCACCGTAGATGATGCGCTCGGCGACCGCTTTCTTGCCACCTTCCATGATCACGTTCATGAATTTGGACAACTCGACATTGCCGAACTTGGGATCCGGCAGGATTTCACGTTTAGGGACTTCACGACGACGTGGCATTTTTTCACCTCTTTGCTTCAGTTGGCGCTCTTTCGAACACCGCGGGAGTCATAAAACCCCCACTTACTCGACCCATCCGGACAATTCCGGAGTTCGGATCACTTCGTCCGGAACCACCAGCCAGGGCAGACACCAGACACCAACAACTGAAAATTCAACGCTTTTCTAGGCGCGCGAACCGCATCGGCTCGCCAGCAAACGAAACGGTCAGGCCTTCTTCGGGCGCTTCGCACCGTACTTCGAGCGCGACTGCTTGCGATCCTTGACGCCTTGCAGGTCAAGCGAACCCCGTACGATGTGGTAACGCACACCGGGCAAATCCTTCACCCGTCCGCCGCGCACGAGCACCACCGAGTGCTCCTGCAGGTTGTGACCCTCGCCACCGATGTACGAGATGACCTCGAAACCGTTGGTCAGGCGAACCTTGGCAACCTTGCGAAGCGCCGAGTTGGGCTTCTTGGGGGTCGTGGTGTAAACGCGGGTGCAAACGCCACGGCGCTGCGGGGAATTTTCCATCGCAGGGCTCTTGGACTTGATCTTCTCGACCTCGCGCCCCTGACGGACTAGCTGGTTAATGGTTGGCACTAAAGCCTCCTAATGACTAAGCGCTTGTGCGCCTGTACAAGCGCTTGCGCGCCTATTGTTGAACGTCCCTAAACGTTGGGAATGACAGACTTAACGGAAAACGTGAACCCTTCGGAAAATTCCGAAAAGCCTTCGAGTATATCAGCGCGAATCGGGTGCCGCAAGCTGCGCAGCATTGTTGCGCAGCATTGTTTTGACGGTTACGCTGGTCGCGTCACACGCGATCCCGTGCCCGACGCCGACCGCGCCACGATCGCCGCCAATGTGGTGCATCCTCCGGCCAGATTGATCAGGAGACCTCGCGCCTGGCAAGGCTACTTGATCCAGAGCCGGATCGCGTCCCAGGCCCGTCCCATGATGCCAGCCTGACGCACATCTTCCAAAGCGACCAACGGTAACTCGGCTACCACTCGCGCGCCGGCAGAAACCTTCAGCGTCGCGACGTTCTGGCCTTTTGTGAACGGCGCCACCAGCGGATCGGGGCGCGCCACTTCGGTCTTGATGTCAGCCTTGCTGCCCGCCGGAACCGTGACGATCACCGCTTCAGTGCGACCGAGCTTGAGCGTTGGTACGGCGCCTTTCCAGACGGCCGGCGACACGACTGCCTGATTGGCATCGAACAGCTTGACCGCCTCGAAGGCTGTGTACCCCCAGTTGATCAACTTCTGCGACTCGTTGGCACGCGCATTCTCATTCGCCGCACCCAGAACCACCGACAACACGCGACGCCCACCAGTGGCTGCCGCACTGCCGGCCAGGGCACCCGGCTGCACCAGATTGGGAAAGTCCCGCTTGGCGGTGACGATCATGCAGTAGCCCGCCGCCTCGGTATAACCCGTTTTCAGGCCGTCCACAGACGGATCGCGGTAAAGCAGCAGATTGCGATTGTTCTCGTTGCTGGCCGGTGTACCGGCATAGTGGTACTTCTTGATGGCGTAATAACCGACGTACTCGGGGAAATCGGTCAGCAAGCGGCCGGCCAGTATGGACAAATCACGTGCCGTCGTCGTGTGCCCGGACTCGGTCAGTCCTTCCGGATTGCGGTAGCCGGTGGACTTCATGCCCAGGGCCTTGGCCTGGTCGTTCATCAGCTTGACGAATTGCTCGACCGTTCCGCCCACCCCTTCGGCCAGCGCCACGGTTGCATCATTGCCCGACTGCACAATCATGCCCTTGACCAGATCTTCGACCGGAACCTGCATTTTGGGGTCGATGAACATGCGAGATCCTTCCATCTTCCAGGCGCGCACACTCACCGGCAAGGTCTGGCTCAGGCTGAGCTTCTTGCTGCGCAGCGCGTCAAACACCAGGTAGGCCGTCATCAGCTTGGTCAGCGAGGCCGGCTCGACACTGGAGTCCGCATCCTTTTCGGCCAGAATCTGGCCCGATGTGATGTCCAGCAACAGATAGGAGCGCGCGGCGATTTCCGGTGGCTGCGGCGCCTGAGCAGCAACCGACAAGGAGAACACGAGGGCGAGAATGGAGATCAGCAATTTCATCGGGTACATGGGTTGAGCTATGCCGGTCTCCGGCTACAACGGTATGTCTGAGCGGGTGTCAGCACACGGGCATCGGGATCGGCAAAAAAAGGTTCGGGCGCCGGTGGCAATCGACGCTGCGGCGCGAAACCGCTCATTGTCCGTGAAAAAATGGACGTGCCCGGCAAGGCAACCGTAACAGCCTGAATCCGCAGCCGCAGCGGTATCACGCGGCGAGTCGCGTCAACGCCCCAGATCGGCCGGTGTCAACAGGCGCTGCACCACCTTGCCATTCTTGAGGTGGGAATCGACGATCTCATCAATGTCATGGGCATCCACATAGGTGTACCAGACTGCCTCGGGATAAACCACCGCGACCGGCCCTGCGGCGCAACGGTCCAGGCAACCCGCCTTGTTCACCCGTACCATGCCCGGCCCCGCCAGCCCCTGCTGCTTGACCTGCTGTTTGCAGCGGTCAAACCCCGCCTGCGCCCCGTGCTGGACACAGCATTCTTCGCCATTCTTGCGCTCATTCAGGCAAAAAAAGATATGCCGCTGGTAATACGGCGCCGGCGCGGCGTCCTCGGCGACGCCGTCGTGGGAGCTTGAGTTCATCACCGGATTCTAGTTTTGCTGCGTCCCAGCCAGAGATGCTGCACCAGATAGACCACTGCCGTATAAGGCCACAACCAACCCAGCCATTGCGCCAGGCCATTGAACCGGATGAATCGCCCCTGCTCCCAGGTCTGCAGGGTCTGCATCAGATAAGGGTCCGCCGGCGACTGGTTGAGCAGCCCCAGGTACACCGCCATGGCCACCAGGGCCAGCGACGCTGCCATCCGGTGCGAGAGCGGGGACAACAGGGCCGCCGCCGCCAGTCCGATCGCCAGCCCGGCCTGCATCGGCATCTGCACCCAGTCCCATGCGTGCTGCGGCCCCCATGTCAGTGTCGCGGACAGGCTGGTCATGGCTACGCCGACAAGCAGGATGCCGACCGCAAATACGATGCGCCGTGACGCCGGAAGCACGATGCAATAGGCCAGCAGGCAGGGAATCAGCAAGCCCAGCGCCACGCACAACATCTCGGAGACCGGCAACAGCGGCTGTAATTCGATCTCGCGCACCGGCAACCAGACCAGAAATGGCGTATTGGTCAGCGCCTCCACCAGCGTCGTCTCGACCCGTTCCAGCACCTGCCCAAGACCCAACGGCAAGGCCGCCGGAAACAACAGGGCCAGCGGCCACAAGGCCAACAGGACCAGTGCGCCACGCGCATCCGCGACAAACCAGCGCGCCCGCACACGGCTCCAGCGGTCGATCGTGCCCAGGCGCTCAAGCAGATACGCCATTGACGCGCCGAGCCATCCGCCCAACATGTTCGTTCCCAGATCGACATTCGACGGAACGCGCGATGGCAGATAAATCTGCAGGGCTTCCATGCAGATCGACAACACACCGCAAACCGCCGCCGCACGCGAGACGGCAAGGTGCCCACGGCCGGTGCGCAGCGCGGTGAGCGCCAGAAAAAACCCGGCCGGCATGTAGCCGAGGATGTTCGAGCCGATATCGAAACCAGTCCAGTAACGCGGCCACGGCGCGAACAGAAAAACCCAGGGACTGACACCCTGATCGCGCCAATCAGAAAACGGGTACAGGCTGGCGTAGACGATCAAACCGACATAACTCAGCGCCAGAGGCCAGGCAGCGGTTTTTTGAATCAAAACGGTCTTAAAGTGTTGGAGCCAGAGCAAAAATCGCTGCGCAATTTCTTGGTCTGGCACTCAAGGTGGACATCCGACATCCGAAAAAATGTTGGAGCCAGAGCAAAAATCGCTGCGCAATTTCTTGGTCTGGCACTCAAGGTCTCAAAAAGGCTTGACCACCACCAGAACCACCGCTGCCAGCAGCAACAGCACCGGAATTTCATTGAACCAGCGAAACCACACATGCCCGTGGTGCTCGGTGCCGGCCTTGAAGCGGCGCAGCCTGTGGCCGCATGCTTCCTGGTAGGCGATGGCCAGCGCGACGATGAACAACTTGGTGTACAACCAACCGCTGCCCGCCCCTTGGCCGAATCCCGGCACACCCGACAACATGACCCAAAGCCAGATGCCCAACAGCACCGCAGGCCAGGACAACATCGACGTGAACCGATGCAACTTGGTCGCCATCAGAAGCAGGCGCTCACGTTCTGCTGTGGACTCCCGCTCCACCATCGCCAAGTTCACAAATATGCGCGGCAGATAGAACAAGCCCGCGAACCAGCTCGCGACAAACACGATGTGGAAAGATTTGACCCAGAGCATGGGATCAGTTTAGGGCATGGGTAAGGTTGATTTTCACAGTGGGAAATGCGGCGCAAAGCGCCCAAAAAAAATCCCCCAGCCCGGAAGCTGGGGGTTCAAGCCTTTTTTGCTGTCACACATCAAGGCCCCGCTCAGGGAGGAAAAGCGGGGAGCGGCGAACCGCCCAGGCGAAATCTAGCAAAGAAGGCTCGCGGGTTCAATAGGTTTGTTACAAATGTGTCGCTGTCACGACAGATTTCGCGTTGCAGAGATCAATCGCGATCGAGGGAGCTGTCGCCAATGGAACCATCACCAGCCCGATTATTGAGGCACAATTTTTGCCATGACACCTTATGCCCCATACCCCCAGGGCCGGCCCCGCCGGCTGCGCCACGACAGCTTCACCCGAAACCTGGTGCGCGAACATGCGCTTACGCCACATGATCTGATTTATCCGGTGTTCGTGGTCGACGGCCTGCTGCAGCGCCAGACAGTCGCCTCCATGCCGGGCGTCGACCGGCTCAGCCTGGACCTGCTGCTGCCGGTGGCCGAGCAATGCGTCACTCTAGGCATACCGGTCATGGCCTTGTTTCCGGTCATCGACACATCGCTCAAGACACCGGACGGCCAGGAAGCGACCAATCCCGAGGGCCTGGTGCCGCGCATCGTACGTGCCCTGAAGCAGGAGTTCCCCACCCTGGGTTTGATGACCGACGTCGCGCTGGACCCCTATACCAGTCACGGCCAGGACGGGCTGATCGACCCGGACCCGGCCGCAGACGGCTACATCCTCAACGACCAGACCATCGACATCCTGGTACGCCAGGCACTGACCCAGGCACGTGCCGGCGTGGACATCGTCGCGCCAAGCGACATGATGGACGGACGCATCGGCGCCATTCGCACGGCGCTCGAAGCGCAACACCTGGTGCATACCCGCATCATGTCCTATAGCGCCAAGTACGCCAGCGCCTTTTATGGCCCGTTCCGTGACGCGGTCGGTTCTGCCGCGAACCTGGGCAAGAGCAACAAGAAGGTCTATCAGATGGACCCCGGCAACACCGACGAGGCCTTGCGCGAGGTGGCAATGGACATCCAGGAAGGCGCCGACATGGTGATGGTCAAGCCAGGCATGCCGTATCTGGACATTGTGCGCCGCGTCAAGGACACGTTTCGCGTGCCTACCTTCGCCTACCAGGTCAGCGGCGAGTACGCCATGCTCAAGGCTGCGGCCCAGAACGGCTGGCTCGACCACGACGCCGTGATGATGGAAAGCCTGCTGGCATTCAAACGCGCCGGAGCCGATGGCGTACTGACGTATTTCGCGCTGGATGCGGCGCGCCTGCTGCAAACACGGTAACCCGGCCGCGCCGGTGTAGGGCCGACGCAACACCTGCACGCCGCCCTATCGACAGGTGACTCGCTGCCAGGGGATTCGTCCTAGACTCGTTTGAACCGCAACGTTGGCGCGTTTTTCGCGCGAGCGTTCGGGTCAGGTCAGAAGGGTATCCTGCCATGCTCCATCAGTTTTCCAAGTTGGTTGGCACCTCGTCGGCGCGCCATCGCACGGTCACCAGAAACCTCGTTTTGCGTCCGGCCATGCTCGGCCTTGCCGTGGCTGCTGCGTTTTCGGCCCAACCCCTCGCCGGTCAAACCCTGCCCAACGGTGGCGTCGCCATCCATGGTCAGGCCATCGTGAGCACGACAACGCCCCGGCAGTTGGTGGTGACGACGCAAAACGGCGCTGGCACCGCCCATTCGGCGATCAACTGGCAAAGCTTCTCGATTGCAGCAGGCAACAGCGCGCGGATCCATCAGCCCAGTGCCGCCAGCCTGTCGATCAACAGAGTGATGACCAACACCCCGTCGGCGATTTTTGGCAACTTGTCGTCCAATGGCCGGCTGGTGCTGGTCAACCCGTCCGGTATCACCGTAGGTGCCGGTGCCGTGATCGACACCGCCGGATTCACCGCGTCGGCTTTGCGCATGACCGATGCCGATGCGCTGACCGGCCGATTGCGCTTTGGCGATGCGGCCCCTGGCATGGGCGGCGCTGCTGGCATCACGGTCGAGGGACGCATCACGGCACGCGACGGCGACGTCGTGCTGGTAGCCCCGCAGATCGCGGTCGGCTCCAGCGCCTTGCTGCAGGCGCCCAACGGCAGCACCATCCTGGCCGCAGGCCAGCAGGTGGAGATCACCGGGCGCGGGCTCGAAGGTATCGCGCTGCTGGTTCAGGCACGCGACAACGAGGCCCGCAACCTGGGCCGGTTGGAGGGCGACGCGGTCGGGATTTTTGCTGGTACCTTGCGCCACAGCGGCGAGATCCAGGCGACTACGGCAACGCTCGACGGTGGCCGGGTGGTGCTCAGGGCACTCCATCGGCTCGAGCTGGACGGCGCTGTGCGTGCGCAGGCCAGCAATGGCCAGGGTGGGCAGGTTCACGCGACCGCGCAGTCGGTGCACCTGCTCAGCGGGGCGTTGCTCGACGCCAGCGGGAACAACGGCGGCGAGGTACTGGTAGGCGGGGGGTGGCGCGGAAGCGACGCCCGGGTGTCCAATGCACAAGACACGATGGTGGATAGCGGCGCCCGTTTAAGTGCCGACGCGACTGGCCTAGGCAGCGGCAATGGTGGGACTGTCGTTGTCTGGGCCGATAACCATACCGGGTTTGCCGGCGCCATCAGCGCACGCGGTGGCGCAAGCGGCGGTGACGCAGGCCGTGCCGAGGTATCGGGCAAACATACGCTGGACTTCCAAGGCCAGGTTGATCTGCGCGCGGCGCAGGGGCTCACTGGTACGTTGTTGCTCGATCCACTCATCATCCGCATCGGAAACACCGCGGACGTCAACGGCGACGCAGCGACCGGTGACGATGTCACCGGCGATATCGCCTCGGGCGATTTTCCCGGCGCCACAAGTCGTATCACGGCCGCACAGGTGTCGACGCTGCTTAACTCGACATCCCTGTCATTGATGGCAACCAGCGACATATTCGTCGACAACGCCGTTACGAAGGCCTCCGGCAGCTTTCAGACCCTGACGCTCGACGCCGGGGGATCGGTAGCGCTCAATGCCTCTATCAGTGGTTCGGCTGGCAGTCCGCTGGGTGTGACACTCATTTCGAGATCGGGTTCAGGCGGCATCTTCACCCAGGCGGCGACGGCGATTTCGACCTTCGGCGGCTCAGTCAATATGACGACCGCAAATGGCGCCTCGCTCGATGGGAGCATCAACGCGGCGGCGGGAGACGTCACGATCAGCGGTTTGGGTACCGTGGCGATGCCTACGGCTGCGATCACGGCATCGACGCTGACTTTGGCCAATACCGGCGGCGGAGCCACGTTCAACGGCGCAAACAACGTGGCAGCCGCACGTCTTAGTGCAACGTCCGGCAATGTCATGTTCAACAATGCGGCGCCGTCTTTTCTACTCGGCGGTACCGGCGGGTCCAGCCTGACGATTACTGGCACCGGTCAGGTCACGGTAGACCAGGCCGTGAACTACGGCAACGGTATCGGCATCACGGCCAACGCTGGCATCAACCTGGCTGCGGACCTGGTGTCGGGATCCAGCCTGGGGCTCAACACGGTGAACAGCCTGATCAACCAGACGGCTGGCCAAGTCGGGGCGGTCGGCCTTGCCGTCATCAATGCCGGCACCAATGACATCTCGCTGTTCTCGGCGACCAACGACTTCTCTTCGGTGAACCTCACGGGCGGAAATCTCAGCGTGGTCGACGCCAACGCCCTGACCGTCACGTCGCGCAGCCAGGTAGCCAATACAAACTTGTACCTGCAGGCCATCGCCGGACTCCTGACCGTGCCCGGTGGCGCAATCAACACCGGCACAGCGCAACTGTCGTTGATTAGCGGTGCTGGCGCCTTCACGACACCCGGCGCTCTCAACGGCTCCGCTCTCCTGCTGGTCGGCGGCACCAGCCTGACACTCGCGCACAACGTCACGGCCAGCGGCAATATGACGCTTTTTTCCAGTGGCGCCTTGACACAGACGGCGGGTACGGTGGCGTCGTCGATTGGCAACATGGACGTCACCGCCACTGGAACGCTGACCGTGCAGGGCGGCGCGGGCAGCCCGACAGCCATGTTGGCCACCGGCAACCAGACCATCAGCGTCGCAAACATCCAGCTGCTCGGCGGCGCCGGCAGCAGCAACGCCAGCGCTTCGATCAGGATGCAGGGGACATCTGCAACACAAAGCATCACTGCCAGCAATAACATCACCCTCACCGGCGGCGCCAGCGGAGGCGGCGTCGGCGCGGGCAATTTCGCGATGATTACCAGTGATGGCAACCAGATCATCAACGCGTCCAGCATCGACCTCAACGGCGGTGCGGGTGGCATCGAGAACCTGGCGCAGATCCGGCAAGGCAATACAACGACCGGGTTGGGCGCGACCCAGTTGATAAGCATCGGGGGCAGTGGCGGTATTGGGCTGGTGGGCGGCGCGGGCACGACCAATCTGGCGCGTATCCAGGCGTTTGGCCTGTCGCAAACCATCGGCTTCGCTGCCGGCGGCAACCTCAGCCTGACCGGCGGTGCTGGCGCCAGCGAGAACTTTGCCCGGATTCAATCGGTCAACGGCAACATGTCCATTTCGGGCGCACCCGACATTTCGCTCAACGGCGGCGCCAGCGGCGGCGCCGACCTGAAAGGCAATTTTGCCGACATCCGTGCCATGGCCGCCAGCGCAACGCAATTCATCGCGGCAGGCGACATCACGCTGCAGGCCGGTACCACTGGGCAGGAAAACTTTGCCACCATCGTGGCACAGACCCAGACGATCACGGCGCTCGGCGATGTATCGCTGACCGGCGGGGGATCCGCTACCAGCCTGGACGGAACGTCCGGCGGCGGAGCCCGTATCGGTGGCCTTGGTGGTGCCGCTCCCGGCCCGACGAACCTGACGCTGAACGTGGGAGGCAGCGTGTCCGTCAGTGGCGGCACCGTCGCGGGCTCGGCCCTGGGCTCGAACGCCATGAGCGGCCAGGCGACGACCATTACCATCGTGGCGGGTGGCGACGTCTCGATCAACCCCGGCAGTGGCCTGGGCTCCGGCGCACGCATCGGTAGCGCGGCTGCCAACATTGCTGCTGGCAATATCAACATCACCGCGGCGGCGGACTTCAGCTTGGCCGGCGGCACTGCCGGCGAAACCGCCGTACGCACTCTGGGTGCGGTCAACATCAACGCCGCGACGGCTTCGATTGGCAACAGGATCATCGGTGGTACGGTGCGGTTGCAGGCCAGTTCCGGCGTCAGCATCAATACCTCGTCGGGCGAGGCGGGCTCCATCAGCGCCAGCGCCGGCAGTGGCGACACTTTGAAGGTGGACGCCGGGACCTCATTCTTCAACAACAGCGGTAGCGGCGCACTGAACGTGGCAGCCGGCGGCCGTTGGCTGGTGTTCTCGACCGACCCGTCGCTCGACACCCGTGGGGGACTGATCTACGACTTCAAGCAGTACAACGTCGCGTTCGGCGGTACCGTGCTGGGCACCGGCAACGGCTTCCTGTACTCCCTGGCACCGACGCTCACCGCACTGCTCAGCGGCGCCATCGTCAAGCCCTACGATGGCACCAACACCGCGTCCATCGCACCTGCCAACCTCTCGGTGGCTGGCGCGCTGATGGGAGACATCGTCTCGGTCTCCGGCCCCAGTACCGGCACCTACGACACGCGCCATGTCGGGGTCGGCAAAGCGGTCAACCTGAATCCTGGCGCGATCACGGTGTCAGCGCTGGACGGCAGCGCGCCGGTATTCGGATACGCCGTTGCAGGTGGCCCCGTGACCGGTGTCATGGGCCAGATCACGCCGGCGGGTCTGACCGTCAGCACCAGCGCCGTGAGCAAGTCATACGACGGCACGACCGGCGCCCTCGGAACGCCAATTGCAACCTCTGGCAACCTGTACGGCAGCGACAACCTGGTCGGCGGTACTTTCAGTTTCCTGGACAGGAATGTCGGCACCAACAAGACCGTCAGCGTCGCCGCCGTCAGTGTCAACGACGGCAATGGCGGTGCAAACTACAGCCTGAGCTACGCCAACAACCCGACCAGCAGTATCACGGCCCTGGCCGCCGCCATCTGGACCGGCAGCGCCGACACCGCATGGACCAACCCGGCCAACTGGGCTGGCGGTGTGGTGCCGGATCTGACCAATGTACAGACAGTGACGATCCCGGCCGGCGCAGGTTCGGTCGTGTTCGACGCGGCAGCAGGCACCACCAGCCTGCAGACCCTGACCAGCGCACGACCCATCAACATCACCGGTGGCAATCTGCAGATCGACAGTCTGCTACAGACCGGCAGCTACAGCCAGAGCGGGACCAGCAGTCTGAGCGGAACCGGCAGCCTGGTCGTAACCGACAGTTTCAGCCAGAGCGGCGGCACGATCGCCATGGGAGCGATCAACATCCACCAGACCACCGGTAATCTGAGTGTCGGCAACCTGAGCGCCCCGGTGATGGCACTCTCCGCGCCCACCGGCATGATCACCCAAACCGGGTCGCTGACCGGTGGCGGTGTGTTGGTGACGGCGTCGAAAACGGGAACCCTTCTGCCCAGTACCGGCAACCAGGTGGGCGCCTTGTCGGCCACCAATGCCGGTTCTGGCGATGTCGTATTCGCCAACACCGGCACGCTGTCGATCCAGTCTGTGGCCAATGTCGGCGGCAACATCGATGTCGTCAACACGGGCGGTGTCATCACGTCGGGCGCCATCTCCGCGCCGGCGGGCAATGTCCACATCACGGCCAACAGCCCGTTGACCATTGGCGCCGGCGGCATCGCGGCAGGCGGCGACATTGTGCTCGACGCCACCAACCTGACCAGCGCCGGTGATCTGACACTCAACGGTTTTCTATCGGCCGGCAATATTGTCAGTCTGACTGCCGGCAACGCGATGGTGCAGAACTCTGCGGTGTTCGGCGCCAATGGCGTCACGGCCAACGCCGGCACCAGCATGTTGTACGGACCATTTGCCATCACCAACAATCCGCCAGTGACATATTCGGTCGGTGGCGTAACGGTGACACCACCACCGACGGTGCTGGCCAGTTCGCTGCAAGCCCCGGGCGATATCCTCGTGACCTTCCTCGACCTGTTCCAGCAGGCGATCAATGGCGACCTGGGCGACCTGCTGGAGCTTGACGCCGATGGCAACCTCCGACGCAAATTCGTCGATGGACTGGTCTCGGAGGAAGAACTATGCCGGTGAACACGGATTCGGCGATGATGGCAGCCCGGCACGTCCAGCACATGCGACTGAAAAGACAGAGCGCGTCGCGACGTGCTTTGCAACGGCAGCATATGGGTGCGATCTGGCTGCTGGCAGTCGCCAGTTTCAGCTCGCCGGCGCAGGCTCAGCAGAATCCTTCAGGGCCTGTGGGTCAGGTGGAGTTCGCGCGCGGCGTCGGTTATGCGCAGACACCAGGCCAGAGTGCCCGCATCCTGGGCAAGGGCCTGGAATTCCGCGAAGGCGATACGCTCAGCACCTCAGGCGGCGGATCGGCCATCATCCGGCTTCAGGACGGTACCCGCATGACGCTGCGCCCGGGGACCGACCTGGTGATCGACAGCTTCCGGTACCAGGAAAACGCGAGCGACAACAACATGCTGCTCTCGCTGTTTGCCGGGGGTCTGCGCGCGATCACCGGGCTGATTTCCAAGAACGCTCCCCAGGCAGCGAAGCTGCGCACGAAAACGGCGACGGTGGGCATCCGCGGCACCGATTTCGACGCGCGGCTTTGCCAGGGCGATTGCGCCACCGAATCGGCCAATGTGCCGCAACAGGCACGGCCCAACACGGTGCAAGCCAGCGCCAAGCTGGTGGGTGTACGGGGCGAGATCCATGCGCTGGATACGGCAGGCCAGCGCCGCCGGCTGGTGAACGGCGCCGCGATCTATCCGGGCGAAACCGTTGAAACCGCAAGCGCTTCCCAAGGTCTGCTGGCGTTTCGCGACGAGAGCCGACTGACACTGGGCGCGACGACGCGTTTCAAGGTCGACAACTTTGTATTCGATGCCATCAACCCGTCCGAAGGTCGTTTCGTGATGTCCTTGCTGCGTGGATCGATGCGCGCGCTCACCGGGCTGATAGCCCGCGCCAACAACCGCAATGTCGGGTTCAACACACCCACGGCTACGATCGGCATCCGCGGTACCGGGCTGGATATGTCCTGCGATGAGAGTTGCAGCTTCTTCACCTGGCTGGGCACGATCGAGGTCGAGCCTACCGGCTCGTTCGGCACCGCAGGCCAGACGGCGCTGCAGACACTCAACGCGGGTCAGGGCCTGTTTGTCAGCAACACCGGCATGCGCGCAATCAGCGCGCCCATCCTGGAAGACCTGCCGCGACCGGACACCGTACCGGTCGACACGGCGCAACTGTTCGCCACCACGGCCATGCCGTCGGACGAACAGGGTCTGTATGTCTTTGTGCGCGATGGCCATATCGAAATCACCACTGCCAGCGAAACGCTGCAACTGGGCAAGGGCGAGACCGGCTTTGCCGCGCTTACCGGCGCCACGGTTCGGCCCCCGCTGATGCCGCTGTTTCTCGAATTCGACCGAACGCCCAAACCCGACAGCGCCAATCCGCTGCTGCAAAGCATCCTGAGTGAGACCACCAACCGGGTGGCCAACGTATGCCGCTGAAACGAACCGTCGGCTCTGCGCGCCACGCCATGCCTGTCCTGCCATCCGCTCCGGTTTGTCCTCCGATCGCCGTCCTGCGCCTGCTGCGTCTGGCAGCGATACCCGGCGTGTCGCGCTTGTGCCTGGTGGCGCTGGCGTTGACCCTGGGTCACGCCAGCAGCGCGGCCCAGTCCGCCATGACCACGCCCACGAAACCGGTGTTCACCATCCGCGGCTTTGACGTGCTTGGCGACAACCCCTTGCCCGAGGGCGAGACGGTGCGCGTGCTGGCGCCATTCCTTCGCAGCGACGCCACCATCGAGACGCTGCAAAAAGCCACCAGTGCACTGGAAGCCGCACTCAAGGAACGCGGCTACGGCCTGCACCGAGTGGTGTTGCCGCCGCAATCCGTCGGCGCCAATGTGCGGTTGGATATCGTCAAGTTCACCATTGGCAAGGTGACAGTTGACGGGTTGCAGCGTTACGACGAGGCCAACATCCGTGCCAGCCTGCCAGAGCTGGCCAAGGGACAGGCGCCGAACTTCAAAACCTTGGCGGTGCAGACCGCGATCGCAAACGAAAGCCAGGGCAAGCAGATCCAGATTGCGCTCAAGGAATCGGCGGTGGCCGACCAGATCGACGCGCGCATTGTGGTCAAGGAGTCACAGCCCTGGAACTTTGCTGTCAGCCTGGCCAACACCGGCGCACGGGAGACCGGCCGCGACCGTCTGACGGTGGCCGGTGGGCACTCCAACGTTTTTGGCCGCGATCACCAGTTTGTCGGTGCCTACACCACGTCAATAGAACGTTTCGACGATGTCCGCCAGCTCGGCCTGAACTACCGCATTCCGGTCTACCGCGCCGGCGGCGTCGTGGGCGCAAGTTACACCCGCTCCACCGTGGTCGGCAACTACGGCGCCTTCACCAGTACCGGAGCCGGTCAGACCATGGGTCTGAACTACAGCCACTATCTGCCACCAGACGGCGGCTACCGCAGCTATCTGAATCTGGCCCTGGACGACAAGCGCTACGACATTACGGAGATTTCGGGCGTGCCGGTCCCCGGCCAACAGATCCGGCGCAGCCGCCCGCTCACGCTGGGTTATGCCGCCCGCGTCGAGAGCAGCACCGCCATCTGGTCCTACAACGTCGACGTGTCACACAACCTGTCAGGCGGCAGCGGCAACAACCTGGCAGCGTACCGCAGCGAAGACCCACGCATCGGCAGCGCCCGGTTCACCGCATTGCGCGGCAACGGCAGCTACCTGGGTACGCTGGGCGGCGGCTGGTTGTGGTCGGCACGGGGGCAGTTCCAGTACAGCCCCGATGCGCTCATCGCCGGCGAGCAGCTCGGCCTGGGAGGCGCGCCAAGCGTGCGCGGAACCTCGGAGCGCCCGATTTCCGGTGATCGCGGTCTGTTCACTTCCCTGGAGCTCAGCTCCCCGGAGTTGCAACCCGGCCTGCGCTTGTTCGGGTTCGTCGATGCGGGCTGGCTGCGCAACCATAAACCGAACACCACCAACAAACCGGCCAGCGATCATCTGGCCAGTGTGGGCATGGGGCTGCGCTATAACCGCGGTGCCTTCGGCCTATCGGCCGAATGGGGTCGCATCGTGACTGGCAGCGTCCTGGCCGGGTCCGGCAACCCGGCCCTGCCCCGCGCCGGCGACAACAAGCTGCATGTCAATCTGAGCGCTCGCTTCTAATCGCTCACGGCCGGGTCTGGAGTACGTCGCCGACGAACTGCACTTTGGCGCCAGCCGCGATACCCGGGTCGTTGTCGTAACTCATCGTACGGCTGGTGCCATTGTCGAGCCGCACAACCACATCGAAACGGTTACCGGACTTCACATTCTTCTCGATCTCGCGTCCCGCCACGGCGCCACCCACCGCGCCCAATACCGTGGCGGCGGTGTTGCCACTGCCTTTGCCGACCTGATTGCCCAGTGCTGCGCCGGCGACACCCCCGGCGATCGCACCGATGTAGTTTGGCTTGCCCTTGACCTTCACCCGGGTGACGGACGCAACCACACCACATGTCTCACACGCCGGTTCGGCAACTGCCGTCGGCGCCGCGGCGCCAGGCGACAGATTTTTCGCCACGCGTACGATCTTGTCTGCCTGCGTCAACGTCACCACCACCGGCGTGGTGGCGGAGAACTGGTCCCGTGACTTCACGGTGTAGCGCCCGGTATAACGGCCGCTGCTTTCTTCCGCCAGCGCGAAGCTGGAAACGCCAGCGTCGAGCGTCACCTGCATGCTGCCGCCAGGCGTCGCATTGACGATGAAGCTCAATTCCTGGCCGCCTGTGTAGGCGCCGGTATTGCGCGTCTCGATACGGCTGATCTGTGGCGCCGAGGGTGCAGCAGCCGCCAGCATTCTGCCGTGCTCCCCATCGGTCAACAGATGCTGGCCGAGCAGCGCCGACACCTGCTGCGACCCGACTTTCAACGTCGCCTTGACCTTGGCGTCGAACGGGATCTTGTCGCGAATGCTGATCGTGTAGGCGCCGGCATAGTTGCCCTGGCTGATCTCGGACAGGCCGAGCTGGTTCGTCAACCCATCGATATCGAGCACCAGCTGGCCACCCGCGCTGGCGACAGCGCGAAAGGTCAGCTCGGTGCCAGGCGAAAGTTGGGGCACCTGCTCCACCGAAAGACTGCGGATCACCGGTGCCCCGATCTGCGCCAGGGCACCTGCCCCAGGCATGAAGCCAGCAAGAACCATCAGGAACGTACCGGCAAAACGTCGAAGATTCATATTCGCATCCCTTGTCAGACAACAACGTCCACCAGAATATTACCGCGCTCTTGGTGTTCGCAATGTAATCAATCACGCAGCCTGACCGATTCTGTGGCGCACGCATGCGCGGCTGTGGCGCACGTATTCACGGTCAAGCAAGGCAAAATCGGCAACCGGCGCATATCCGATAGTGGACACGCTGATTGGCGAAAGAGGGAGACGGCATGCGTATATTTCAGATCGGCCCGACAGGGATTCAGGAGTCCGATCAATGGCCCTCGCAGGTGGCAGACAAGAACACCCTCTGGATCTCCTGCAGCCGCGCCGAATTCGAGATCGAGCACCTGCCGATACAAGCCCGGTTGCTGGCCCTGTGCGGGGTCCAGCTGGTGGATCTGCATGTCAGCGACCTGCTCAACGCGCAATTGCCCTCACGCTACGACTACACCGCGCAGTACGACCTGCTGGTGTTCCGGCGCCTGACGACGGTCGGCGATGGTGCCAGGGCCGACGGCGTCGCGACACCCCCGGCGCGGCGCTCGGGCCCACCGATCCTGCGTCGCATCGACACCAGCCCCGTGGGTTTCGCGGTTTTCGACAACGTGTTGTTCAGCGTGCATCCGGACGATTGCGCGGTGCGCGACGCCTATGCCGCGCGCCTGCTGGCAAATGCCACCGACACGCTGCGTGACATCGGCTCGCGCCTTCCCACCAGCCCCGCCGACCTGATGCTGCGCGTCGTGAGCCAGATCGTCGACCGCTACCTGGACTTGCGGCGCGAGCTGACACGCCAGCTCGACCACTGGCAGGCCGAGCTGCTGGCGCCGAATGCGCGCTTCACCAACTGGAGTGCCCTGCTCGACGCGCGCCTGGCCCTGCATGCGCTGGACGACGTGTCCGAGGACCAGCGCACAGCGATCCAGGACTGGACTGCCGCACTGGAAACCTGGCAGCCGACCGGTGACAGCGGCGCCCAGCGTGAGCACGATCTGCTCAAGGTGCGCAGCCGCGACGTGCTCGAACACATCGAGCGGGTGGTGCGCCATGTACGCCGGCTCGAGCAGAACGCCGAGACCACGGTGCAGATGCATTTCAGCGCGCAGGGTCACCGCGCCAACGAGATCATGCGCACGCTCACGGTGCTCACCGCTGTGTTTCTTCCACTCAATCTGATCACCGGCTTTTTCGGCATGAACTTCGACTTTCTGCCGCTGGTGCACCGTCAAGCCGGAATCTGGTGGACCGTGGGCTTCATGTCGCTGGTGGCCGCCGGCCTGGTGATCGTGTTCTGGCGCAAGCGCTATCTGGCGCGCAACGCACGTTGAACGCCCGGTCTGCGCGCGCGACACACGGTCAGATATCGGTCAGCAACAGCTGCTCGCTGGCGAACACCCGCTGCACTGCGGGTCGCTCCAGCACCCGCCGCATATGCGGGCCCAAATGGGGCCGTTCGCGTGCCGGCGCGGCGGAGAAATTGCGCGTCCAGCGGCACAGCATCAGGCAATAGGCATCATTGACGGAATAGTCGCTGCCCATCAACCAAGGCCCGCCGTGGCGGGCCAGTTCCGCGTCGAGCTGATCGAGCAGTACACCGACACGTTCCTGAGCATGGGCCTTGAGTTCGGCTGCGCCATCGACGTTGCCCTGGTTCATCCAGCGCTCAGGATAAAAATACGCCAGCAAGGCGCTTTGCAGCGTGTTGGTCTGCCAGATCAGCCACTTGTAGGCGTGCGCACGCTGCGCCGTGCCAAGCGCAGGCATCAGACCGGCCGGCGGCGCCGTGTCGCTCAGGTGCAGGCAAATCGCCGCCGACTCGTACAACACCATGTCGCCGTCGACAAACACCGGAATCAGGCCGTTCGGATTGAGCTGAAGGTACTGCGGTGACTTGTGCGCACCGCCTTCGCGATCCACGAGCAAGAGCTCGAACGGCAGGCCGATTTCCTCTAGCGCGATATGGGCCGCCATGCTGGCGTTCCCCGGAAAATAGTGCAATTGACGCATGGATGTGCTCCTCAGGACAAACTGAAAATCGCCACCGCGTTGCCCCACGCAATGCCGCGCGCCACGTCCGGTGGCAAGCCGCCGAGCCAGGTCCGGTAGCCTTGCATCCGTTCGTCGCAGCTGCTCCATCGCTGGTTGACCCAGGTGTCGGAGCCGATCAGGAAACGCTGCGGATACTTCAGCATCAGCGTCGCCAGCACGGCCTTGACGCCATTGCGTGCAAAACGCGCCAGCATATCGGCTGGCGGATGCGGCCCGGCGCTGCCATTCCAGGCCTCGACGTTGTAGTGCATGTGGGCATCGAATAGCGGACCCGCATAGGCCTGCGCCGACGCTGCGTTCGGCATGCACACGGCGGCCGTCGCCAGGGTCAGCGCAGTCAGGCCCTCGCGCAGCGGTTTCATCCACAAGCCCCAGATTGTTTTCATGATCATGTGCTTTCAGTCAAGCCAGGTGCCGCGCCAGAAAACCCAGCGTGCGCTCCCGCGCCAGTGTGGCCGCCGCCGCATCGTAGGCACCGCGCTGATCACAGTTGAACCCATGCTGCGCAGCGTAGGTATGGATCTCCACTTTGGGCTGCGCCTGCGCGAACGCCTTCACTCCTTCCATCGGAATCGCATGGTCCTGTTCGCCGAAATGGCACATGACCGGGCACAGACTCTGGCGCTGCGCCTCGGCCTCACCGGTCATGCCGCCGCCATAATAGGCAATCGCCGCACTCAGGCCGGGCAAGGTACAGGCACTGCGCCAGACCAGCAGGCCACCCCAGCAATAACCGACGACCGCCACTTTGCCGCCGGTCCGGGCGGCACCGAACGCAATCGCCGATGCGATATCGGCCATCACACCCGGCGCGGGCAAGGCCTCGACAGCCGCCTTCAGTGCGCGGCCTTGCGCGACATCTTCCGCGCCATATGCCAGTTCCAGACCCGGCTGCACCCTGTGAAAGGCGTGCGGCGCGATCGCCAGATAGCCCTTTTCAGCGAATCCTTCGACCACGCTGCGGATATGGCTGTTGACGCCAAATATTTCCTGCAACACGACCACGGCGCCGAGCGCCTTGGCCAAAGGTCGTGTGACGTACGCAGGGCAACTGACACCGTCCTGCGCTTTTAGTTGAACAGTTTCCGACATCGATGCCTTCCTTCTACCGGTTGTCGGCGGCCACCACGGCCACCGGCATGTCAGTCGCGTGCGAGTCGACGCTGCAAAAAGTCCAGACGATCCTGGCCCCAGAAAATCTCGCTGTCAATGCAATAGCTGGGGGCACCGAAGACGCCACCATCGATGGCCGACTGGGTGTTTTCGTCATAACGGGCTAGTGTTGCCGGTTCGCGCGACTGCGCCAGGCGTTCGGCTGCAAGTGCGTTCTCCTGCAGCAAGGTTGCCAACACCTGGGCGTCGGCAATGTCACGCTGTTCGGCCCATACCGCTGACAGCACGGCGCCGGTGAGGCGCAGTGCCGCCGCAGCACCATCGGTCATGTCCACTGCGATGATCAGGCGCGACGCATCGTCACCTGCCACCGGAAAGAACCGGGGCTGCACCTGCATGGGCAGACCAAGATGATCGGCGAACCGGCGCAATTCGACCAACCGGTAGGCCTGGCGCTGCGCCGCGCGTTTACCCAGCGGAAGGCCGCCGGACACCGCGAACACCTTGCCGAAATCCGCCGGTCGCACGCGCACCCCGCACCCCGCTTGCGCGGCCATGGTGGCAAAACGCGCGTGACCCAGATAGGCCCAAGGACTTTGCGCCGCAAAGTAGTAGTCGATCGTCGTCTTCAATCTGCACCTCCAGAGAGTTTTTGCCGCCGTCGCGGTCCACAAGGCCTTCGATGCCGAACGCCTGCGCCGACACCGCAGTCCGGCTTGCAGCATACAACGCGCCTGCGGCTCGTGTATCGTGCGCGATGGAATAATCCGTCGCACGCACCCGTCAGGAGCAAGTCATGAAACCCGTCGCATTGATCACCGGTGGTTCGCGCGGCATCGGCGCCGCAACCGCATTGCGCGCTGCGCAGCAAGGATTCGCAGTCGCCGTCAACTACACCCGCAACGCCGGCGCGGCCCACACCGTGGTGCAGCAGATCGTCGCGGCCGGCGGAACGGCTATCGCGGTACAAGCGGACGTCGCCGATGAGGCCCAGGTGCTGGCGATGTACCGAGCGATCGATACGCAACTGGGCCCGGTCACGGCGCTGGTCAACAACGCCGGCGTGGTCGATGTCGCGGCCCGGGTCGACGAGATGAGTGTGCAACGCATCCGACGCATGTTCGACATCAATGTGTTGGGAACATTCATCTGTACGCGTGAAGCGCTACGGCGCATGAGCACGCGCCACGGCGGCAAGGGCGGGTGCATCGTCAACGTGTCCAGCGTGGCCGCGCGACTCGGTGGCCCGGGTCAGTACGTGGACTACGGCGCGTCCAAGGGCGCGATCGACACCTTCACCGTCGGACTGGCCAAGGAGGTGGCCACTGAAGGCGTACGGGTCAATGCCGTGCGTCCCGGCATCATCGAAACTGAAATCCACGCCTCGGGCGGACAACCCGAGCGCGTGCAACAGATGGCGCCGCTGGTGCCGATGCTGCGTGCGGGCAGCGCAGAAGAGGTTGCCAACACCATCGTCTGGCTGCTCGGCCCCGACGCCAGTTACGTCACCGCTGCGAACATCGACGTCGCCGGCGGGCGCTGAAATGTTGCCCCCACGCTCACTGCGTTCGCTGTACATGCCTCGGCCAGAGGCCACGGCTCTTCGTCCTGTCCAACTCTGCGCAGGCAGAGTCGGAGCCGCAGGACTCAGCCCCAAGGGGGCTGTCAGTACCTTCGGAACGGCCGGGCGGTACTGACATGGACCTCAAACCACTGGTGACACTGCTGGCGATCGTCAATCCGTTGGCAATCGTGCCGTTTTTCATCCATTACACGCAGGGCTTTGAACGCGAGCAGCGTATCCGCACGATCTGGGTCGCATCGTTCGGCGCCTTTGTGGTAATTGCCACCAGCGCTTTGCTGGGTCTGCAGATCCTCGAGTTCTTCAGCATCTCGCTGGCCAGTTTCCAGGTGGGCGGCGGCCTGCTGCTGCTTACGTCGGCGCTGAGCATGCTCAATGCGCAACCGGCCGAGGCCCGCTCCAATGCACAGGAGATGGACGCCGCCCACAGACGATCGGCCGATGGCGCCAGCATCGCGGTGGTGCCGCTGACGATTCCGCTGCTCACGGGTCCGGCCACGATGTCGACCGTGGTGATCTACGCGGAACGGGCCAAGACCTTCCCGCAACTGGCCACGCTGGTGGGGTACGGCGTGGTCGTGGCGCTGGCCACGGCTTTGTGCTTTTCGCTCGCGCAGCCAATCGCACGCTTTCTCGGGCGCACCGGCATCAACGTGATGACACGGTTGATGGGCCTGATCCTGGCGGCCTTGTCGGTGGAAGTGATGGCGGTGGGATTGACCAAGCTGTTCCCGGTGCTGGCCGGGCACTGAGCGGGGCGCACAGGCACAGTCGTTCAATCGGGCGTGTAATCGGGTTCCTGGTGTTGCAATACCTTGACCAGCCGGTTGCTGGTGTTGCGCAGGCGCTGCGCCAGAAGTTGCGTGAGCTTGACCAGGATCTTGGCGCCGATGGCCGGATGCGCCTGGATCAGATGGGTTATCACGGCACGCGGCAATATGCCTGCACGTACGTCCTCAATCGCGATACAACTCGCATATCGCGGCGCCGAGTCGAGCATCGACATCTCGCCAATCGATGCGCCCGCCTTGACCACCGCCAGCCGTGAAGCCACGCCGCTGTCGGATCGCTTGATCACGTCGACCGTTCCTTCGAGCACCAGCAACATCCAGTCGCCGACATCGCCTTGCTCGATCACCGTCTGGCCTGCGCGCGCACGCAGCGTCGGCATCATCTGGCCCAGAATATCGGTCTCCCCGGGCGTCAGATCCTCAAGCAGGGCCGCGGTCTGGCGCCAGTGCTCGCCCAGACTGGAGAGCTGGTCGCAAACGCCCTCGACGCTTAGTCCGGCGCGCTCGAAATGCGCCCGCAACTGCAACTGATCCTGGGACGGCAGGCTCACTTCAGATCACTCATCCACTGGGCGATTTCCGCCACTACCGCATCGGTCGCTGCGGTCAGTGCGCGCACGCCGCCGGCGGCGTCAGCGCTGGGTGCCGGTCGCTGCGCCACGAAGCCGCGCTGCGCCAGCAAACGCTCACCGTCAACGGAGTTTTGCAATACCGTGGCATGCACGCGCACCTGCCCGACACTGCGCCCGGGCGCGTCGAACCACTGGCTGAATTCGTCGAGTTCGAGCCGCAGCACCAGGGGTCGCAGCGTGGCCATGTCGCCTTCGCGGGTCACCAGCGTGTGCTGCACCAAAGACTGGCGCAGACGCTGGCGCAGCAACTGTGCCGGCGGCATGCTCCAACGCGCCTGCGCATAGGGCTGCAACTGTTGCGCGTCTGCATAGACCAGCCGGTACAAGACGGCGGTGCTATCCAAAGCGCTGGTGGCCTCGACTTCGGCCAGCGCGATCGCCTGGCGCGGCGTGGCCGACATCGGTGCGGCCGCGGATGGGGCCGCGGGTCCGAAGTCGAACACCACCGAACGCATCGGCTTGTCCAGCACACTGCAGCCGGCAAGCAACATGGCGGCGCAGAACAGGCCAGCGACGCGGCGCGCGCGGGCCCACTGTTTGATCGAACTCATGGTTTACCTTTCGGAATCGCAAAGCCGGGCTCTCCCGGCCCCGGGGCAATTGGGCCATTGCCGAAAATCAGCGATTGCGGGTTGTCACCCACTGCGCTCACCGCGCGATTGACCTGACGTGCCGCCCGTGTCGCCTCGTCACTGGTGCGATTGAGCCGAGGCAAGGTACCGGCATTGAAGGCCTGGCCAGCCTCGGTCAGTGCGGCGGCGCCCTGCGTCAACGCCGCAGCACCCTCGGTCATACGGTCCACCGCCCCGCCTCTGGCATTGAGCTTTTCGGCCATGGCAGTGAAGGCATTGGCAGTCTTGCGAAATTCCACCACCGTCTGGTCAACCCCGACGGCCGTGGTCTGCAGACTCTTGAGCGTCACGGTGGCGTCGTCGACGAAGCGGGGAATGTTGACGCGCTGCGGGCCAAGCTGGGCATTGAGCACGTCATCCAGATTGGCCGACAGCGTCTGCATGCGCTCGGCCATGTTCTGCACGCTGCGAGCCGAATCGCCAAACCCTGCAATGGTGGCCATCATCTGCTGCTGATTCTCCTTGGACAGCAATGCGTTGACACGTTCGCTGGTCTGCTCGAGCCGGGCCAGGATCGCGACACCCTGGTCCGACAGCTTGGACAGCAGACTGGCGCGCATTGGAATTCGCGCTGGCGATTGCTCGCTGGTGACCAGACGGGTCTTGTCCTCGCCCGAATCATCGAGCTGCACGAAGGCCAGGCCTGTCACACCCTGGAATCCCAGCGTCGCAAAGGTCGATACGGTCACTGGCGCAGTTTCGTCGAGCGCGATGCGCACCAGCACATTGCCGGTGGCCTTCGGGTCAAAGCCGATATCCATCACCTTGCCCACCGGCACGCCGCGGTATCGCACCGCAGCCTGGGGTTGCAGGCCGTTGACGGCTTCCGGACTGGAGATCTCGTAGACGTTGTGCTCGCCGGTGTCGCGCGTCAGCCATACCGCCATGGCGATCAACATCGCGGAGACCACCAGGACAAAAATTCCGGCGGCCAATGCATGTGCCTTGTTTTCCATCTGATTGCCTTTCTACACTGCGAACGGGTACTCGCGCAACAACTCCATCGCCCGCTGCCCGCGCTCACCCAGGAAGAAATCGTGGATGAACGGATGCGGGAACGCAATCACGTCCTTGGGCGCGCCGTGCACGATCACATGCTTGTCGGCCAATACGGCCACACGGGTGCTTAGCTCGTACAAGGTGTCGAGGTCGTGCGTGACCATCACCACGGTCAGGCCGAGCTCACGGTGCAAGGAGCGGATCAGCGCGCAGAAAGCGTCGGCGCTGTCCGGATCGAGCCCGGCCGTGGGTTCGTCGAGCAGCAGCAGCGGTGGGTCCATGATCAGCGCGCGGGCCAGCGCGACCCGCTTGATCATGCCACCGGAGAGGTCCGACGGCATCTTGTGCGCGTGCATCGCATCGAGTCCGACCATCTGCAGCTTGACCAGCGCAGCGTCCCGGATCAGATCGTCCGGCAACTGCTTGAGCTCGCGCAGCGGAAAGGCGATGTTGTCCAGCACATCGAATGCCGAGAACAAGGCGCCGTGCTGGAACAGCATGCCGACCCTGCTGGCGGCGCCGACATCCGACAACTGGTCGGCCGGTCGGCCCAGCACGCTGACGCGGCCACGGGCCGGAACTTCCAGCCCCAGGATGGTACGCAGCATCACGGTCTTGCCACTGCCCGAGCCGCCGACCAGCGACACCAGTTCGCCGCGCTCGATATGCAGGTTCAGGTCCTGATGCACGATGTTGACGCGTCCGGCAACGCGAAACGTGGACCACAGGTTGTGGATCTCGACCACGCCCGGTGCCCCGGCCTCGGCATCGGTCAGCACCTGCGGCGCCACATTGGTTGATCGACTCACTGGACGACCCTCCGTGCTGCGCAATGCGAGATTCGCCTTGGGGTGGCCCGGCGGCTCATATTCCAACATCCTTGAACACCACCGCGAACAAGGCGTCGACCAGGATCACGACGGTGATCGACGAGACCACCGAGGCGGTCGTGCCTTCGCCCAGGCTTTCGGTGTTGGGCTTGATGCGCAGGCCATAATGGCAACCCACCAGTGCAATCAACACGCCGAACACCATGGCCTTTGAAAGGGCCAGCGTCAGGTTGGCCACCTCGACAGTGGCGGGCAAGGCGGATATGAAATAAGCCGGCGTGATGCCCATGGACAGATCCGCCGCCAGGATGCCACCCAGCAGCGCGGCCAGCGTGGTCCAGACCGTGATCAGTGGCATCGCGATCGCCATCGCAATGGCGCGCGGCATTACCAGCCGGTAGCCTTGGGCGATGCCCATGACCCGCATCGCGTCAAGTTCCTCGGTTACGCGCATGACACCGATCTGCGCGGTGATCGATGAGCCCGAGCGACCGGCGATCAGGATCGCCGCGAGCACCGGCGCGAGTTCGCGGATCAGCGCAATACCCAGCACATCGACGATGAAGGCATCGGCGCCGAACTTGCGCAACTGCTGCGACATCAGGTAGGCCAGCACAACACCGATCAGGAACCCGACCAACGCGGTGATCGGCAGTGCGGTCGCACCAATGCGATACAGCTGGCCCGACACATCGCGCCAGGGCCCCATCTGCGGGGCACGCAGCAAGCGACCCAGATCGAGCAGCAACTGCCCGATCAATGCCATCAGGTCGCGTGCATGGTCGACCACCTTGTAGACGACTTCGCCCAGCGCCAGAAAGCGCTGCAGCGGCGTCATGACCCGCACCGCCGGAGGCGTCACCGTATAACGTGCAACCCGCTCGAGCATGGCGCGTTGCCCCGGCGAAGCCTGCACCGCAGCCGGCCATTGCCGGCCCCAGGCATTCCACAGAACCTGCGCGCCGGTGTGGTCCATGCGGTCGAGTGCGCGCAAGTCCCACTGCGCCTGACCGCGCTCCTGCGCCGAGAGAGCGTCCAGCGCCTGCCTCAGCGCCTGCCAGGCGCCAGGCAGGGCCAGCGCTGCAGCCGACCAGCTGCCATGCAGGGTCAGCAGCTGGCCGTCTTCGCTGGGCGCGCTGCGCAGATGCGGACTGGACTCTTGCATGGAGCGTTGAAGGGCAAAAACCTTGTAACAAGATTCAACAGGACCTGTGATCGTACCCGTAGTCGGCATGGCTCTTGCGGCTTGAAGGTCGATGCCACCCGCTCGCCTGTTGCCTCAAGCATCCGGGGGTAAATCCCGATGCCCCGCCAGCACCCGACGAAGTACAGTCCCCTCACTCGAAAGACGCCGCACGCGGCGATCTGACTGAGGACCCTGGAGACGACGACAATACGGCGACCGCCAACCATAAGGTGGCACCACGGGAAAAGGCGCTGGCAACCCCAGCGCCTTTTCTTTTTTCAGGCCCAAGCCGGCTTCACGGTGCGGCGCCCGCCCAGGGCATGTCGGCGGCTTGACGCGGCGTACCGATCGGCGCGCCCGACTGGCCCAGACGCGTCGCGGCAATGTCTTCTTCGCTGGGGTACTGACCCAGCAGCCAATAGTCAAATACCCGGCGCGCAATCGGCGCGGCAGAGGCCGCGCCGAAGCCGGCATTCTCGACTATCACCGCCACGGCAATCTTGGGATCGTCGGCCGGCGCATAGGCCATGTACAACGCATGGTCACGCCGACGCTCTTCCATCCTGGAGGCGTTGTACTTGGCCCCGGCTGCAATTCCAACGGCCTGTGCGGTGCCGGTCTTGCCCGCGGACGCGTACGGTGCCCCGGCGAAAACCCGGGTCGACGTGCCTTCGGTGGTCACTGCGGCCAATGCGCGCTGCACGACCGCGAGATGCTCGGGTCGCAGACCGAGGCTCTGACCCGGCGTTGCAGCCACTGGCACCCGGGTCCGGTTCGCGGCCTCCTGGGTTCCGATGACGATCTGCGGTTTGTGCTTGACACCATTGTTGGCCACGATGGCGGTGGCCTGGGCCAGTTGCAGCATCGTGAACGCGTTGTAGCCCTGGCCGATACCCAGCGAAATCGTCTCGCCGGCATACCACTTCTGTTGATCGGCGCGCTTGTAGTAGCCCGCCTTCCAAGCCTTGCTCGGCAAAAGCCCGCGCGACTCGCCCTGGATGTCGATACCGGTGGTCTGACCAAACCCCATTGGCGCCATGAAATCATGGATGGTATCCACACCCATGTCATTGGCCAGCGAATAGAAATAGACATTGCTCGACTTCACGATCGCCACATGCATGTCGACCGGACCCAACCCATGGTCGCCGTGGCTGCGGAACTGGTGTCCGGCAAAGGTCCACGTACCGTTGTCCTGGATGATGGCGCTGGCCGCGCGTTTGCCGGTGTGCAAGGCTCCCAGCGCCATGAAAGGCTTGTAGGTCGAGCCGGGCGGATAGGTGCCGCGCAAGGCGCGGTTGAGCAGCGGCTTGTCGATGGACTCGTTCAGTGCCTGCCAGCTTTCATAATCGATGCCGTCGACAAACAGGTTGGGGTCAAAGGTCGGCTTGCTCACCAGGGCCAGCACCTCGCCGGTCTTGGGATCCATGGCGACCAACGCACCGCGGCGGTTTCCGTACAGATCCTCGATCATCTTCTGCAGCCGGATATCGATCGACAACACCACCGTATCGCCCGGAGTCGATGGGTTGCTGGCGAGCTTTCGCACCGCGCGGCCGCCGGCCGACGTTTCCACCGAATCGACACCGGTGACGCCGTGCAGCTGATTCTCGAAACTTTGCTCCACACCCAGCTTGCCAATGTATTCGGTGCCGCGGTAGTTGGCAGCGTTCTCCGAGTCATCCAGCTTGTCTTTTTCGGTTCTGTTGATACGACCGATGTAGCCGATCACATGGCTGGCCAGCTCGCCGTACGGGTAATTGCGAAACAACCGGGCCTTGAGCTCGACGCCGGCAAAACGGTAGCGCTGGGCCACAAAGCGCGCAACTTCGTCATCGTTGAGCTTGGTGCGGATCGGCAAGGACTCGAAACTGCGCGACTCCTCCTGCAGCTTCTTGAAGCGGCGCCGGTCCCGCTGCGTGATCTCTACCACCTGCGCCAGCGCGTCGATGGTCTGCTCCAGGTCGGACACGCGCGAAGGTGTGATCTCCAGCGTATACGCCGAGTAGTTGTTCGCCAGCACGATGCCGTTGCGGTCCAGTATCTGGCCCCGGTTGGGCACCACCGGCACCACTGCCGTGCGGTTGCTTTCCGCCTGCGCGCGCAGGTCGTCGTGACGCACCACCTGCAGCACCACCAGTCGCCCCACCACCAGCAGGAAACACAGCGCCACGACGACACCGACCACGAACACGCGCAGGCGAAAGCGGGCCAGATCGGCTTGCACATTGCGCAGTTCGGTCATGTCGGGGTGTCTCCGCTCGTCCGGTTCAGCAAGGGTCGATCACAAAGGCCGATTGGCGTCCGGATCGGGGGCGCGGCGCTGCGGCGCGAGCAGCAGCACGCTGGCAAACGGCCACAGGAACGACTCGATCAGCGGAGCCAGGAACATCGATATGCCCGGAAAATCGCCGCCGGCCAGCAGTTTGACGCTCAGGCTGATGACGTGCGCCGCCAGGAACACAGGTAGCACCTGCACGGCCTGCGAAGGAACCGAGAACCACAGCAGCCTGCGGTGGATGGTGATGGCGAGAAAACTCAGCACTGTGTACGCGAGCGCATTCGCGCCCATCAGGCCAGTCTGGTGCACGTCCATGCACAGACCGAAGACGAAGGCCGCACCGATGCCCACGCGCAGTGGCTGGTGCACGCTCCAGAACACCAGAACCAGGGCCAGAATGTCGGGAACCCAGGCCGCGCGTCCCCAGAAGCCGATGTTCTGCAGCATGTTGAGCAGCAACGCGAACAGCAGGCTGCCCCAGATGAACAGCGGGTTGGCCGGCAGCAGCAACTGCTGCCCCCGGGGCATGATCATGGCAGGTCTCCCGTGCGCTTGTGCTTCATTTGCGCACCGCCGGTTTGCTGGTTGCAACCGCCTCCACCGGTCGGGCCTCGATCTGGCTGGCCACCGGCTGCATCACCATGACATGGCGCGTGCCACCGACCAGCGCCAGCGGTGACAGGCTGATGCGGGCGAATACCGACTCGCTGCGCCGCTGCACCTGGTTGACCCGCGCCACCGTCAGGCCGGGCGGGTACACGCCATCGACGCCGCTGGTGGACAACACGTCGCCCACCTGCACATCGGTGTCGGCCGGGGTGAAGCGCAACTCCAGCCCGCCGCCCGCTGCCGTGAGGTCGCCGAAAGCGACGCCGCGCACACCGGTGCGGGTGTTGAGCACCGGAATTGCCTGATCGCCATCGGTGATCAAGGTGACTTCGCTGACCGGCCCATACACCCGGGTGACCTGACCGAGTACACCAAAACTGTCGATCACCGGCGAACCGGCAACCACGCCATGTATCGTGCCGCGGTCAATGATGATCTTGCGGCTGAACGGATCGGCCGCGTCATACAACACCTGGGCCGCCATGGCCGGCGTCGTGATGCGCTCGCGCAGTTCCAGCAACTGGCGCAGACGCTCGTTTTCCAGCCGCAACGGCTCGGCCTCCTGCGCCTTGAGGGTCTGGCGCGCCATCGTCACACGCATGGCCTCGGTGTCGGCCTGCGCCGAGGCCAGACTCTGGAAGTAACCCGAACCCCCGCGGACCCAGTTCACCGGCTGCAGCACCAGCCACTGCACGGGATACAACACTTCGGCAATCGCCGAGCGCAATGGGCGGACAACGCTGTACCGGACATCGGCCACCATCAGGAACAAGGCCAGGGCGCTGCAAAGCGTCAGCTTGGACAACGCCGACAGACCCTGGCGAAACAGGGGTGGCGGTGTTCTGTCGAGGGTTCCAAGCGGCATGGCGGCCTATTGTCTCTTGTCCGGGCCGGCCGGATCGGCCGAAGCCCGCAGCAGGTCGCGAATGGGCGGGCTTAGAACCGATGCACCGGCTGCGTGCGCAGCCAGGATCCGGCCCTCACAGCGATCCCGGGCAGGATCGGTGCAAAAATCGTGCCGCCGCCAGTGTGACTTATTCGCTGGTGAAGATCGAGACCGAGCGGTCCCAGTGGTCGAGTGCAATGCCGCAACCGCGCACGACGCAGGTCAGCGGATCTTCCGCCACCAGCACCGGCAGGCCGGTTTCCTCGGCCAGCAGGCGATCGAGGTCGCGCAACATGGCGCCACCACCGGTGAGCATCATGCCCCGGTCAGCAATGTCAGCGCCGAGTTCGGGTGGTGTGAGTTCGAGCGCGTTCTTGACCGCAGATACGATGTTGTTCAGCGGGTCGGTGAGCGCCTCCAGGATTTCGTTGGACGAGACCGTGAAACTGCGGGGTACGCCTTCTGACAGGTTGCGCCCGCGCACTTCCATTTCCTTGACTTCGCTGCCCGGAAACGCGGAGCCGATTTTCTTCTTGATTGCCTCGGCGGTGGGCTCGCCGATCAACATGCCGTAATTGCGGCGGATGTAGTTGATGATGGCTTCGTCGAACTTGTCGCCGCCGACCCGCACGCTGCCCTTGTAGACCATGCCGCTGAGCGAGATCACGCCGACTTCGGTCGTGCCGCCACCGATGTCGACCACCATCGAGCCACTGGCCTCGCCGACCGGCAACCCGGCGCCGAGCGCGGCAGCCATCGGCTCCTCGATCAGTTGCACGGCGCTGGCACCGGCGCCCAGGGCCGATTCACGGATCGCGCGGCGCTCGACCTGGGTCGAACCGCATGGAACGCAGATGATGATGCGCGGACTGGGCCGAAAGATGCTGCGCGGATGCACCATCTTGATGAATTGCTTGAGCATCTGCTCGGTGACGGTGAAATCGGCAATCACGCCGTCCTTCATCGGGCGGATCGCCTCGATATTGCCCGGCACCTTGCCCAGCATGGCCTTGGCTTCCTTGCCCACGGCCTGAATCGTCTTCTTGCCCTGGGGGCCCCCCTCGTGGCGGATCGCAACCACCGAAGGCTCGTCCAGTACGATGCCCTTGTCGCGTACGTAAATCAGGGTATTGGCCGTGCCCAGGTCAATCGCCAAGTCAGTGGAGAAATACTGACGGAAAGCTCCAAACATCAAAATCCTCTCGGGCACGGCAAACGCCTCGGTTTGCCGTCACCATTTAACCTGCGTGAGTAGTGTTTGCGCATGCCATGTCCCGCAGCGGGGGCTTTGGAGCGCAAAGGCGGGATAATACCCTATCGCCTGCTCCGAAACCGACCCTCCGTGCGCCTTCCGGCCTGTTTCGACGCCGGTTTTCCCTTAAAAATCGCCATGTCCCTTACATCGTCCGATATCTCGCGCATCGCCAACCTGGCCCGGCTGGAACTTGATTCAGAAGCTAGTGAGCGCATGCTCAGCCAACTCAACAGTTTTTTCGATGTGGTGCAGCAGATGCGCGCGATCAACACCACCGGCATCGAACCGCTGGAACATCCATTTGCAACCATCCGTGACATGGCTCTGCGCCTGCGCGAGGACACCGTCAGCGAATCCAACAACCGGGAAGCCAACCAGCGCAGTGCACCGGCGGTCGAGTCGGGCCTGTTCCTGGTGCCCAAGGT
>Ga0105047_10002161_pt1 | contig 35135 bp, 29 predicted proteins | sample MAT04_FD_78384 | JGI IMG/M metagenome (GOLD analysis project Ga0105047, IMG submission 78384) | Freshwater microbial communities from Lake Fryxell liftoff mats and glacier meltwater in Antarctica - MAT-04 (megahit assembly) | ecosystem: Environmental > Aquatic > Freshwater > Ice > Liftoff... | reverse complement strand
TGATGATCTCTTCGGGGGTATGTCGTTTGCGTTTCATGGTGAGAGTTCGGCGGCGCTCACGCGCCGCCAATCTCTCATAGCGTCTGGATCAACTTTGGGGGAGCAGGCCACAGCGACCTCGCCACGGTTTCCCCTGTTCATCCGCCCAGCATCGAAACGGAGTTTCGTCTCAGGCCTCCATTCCCAAAGCGCTTCGCTAACTTTGGGAACGAGAGGGAAAACGAGAGGGAAACGAGAGGGAAATGAGAGCGATGACGGTGGACCTGACGGGCTTGGCGCCGGGCGAGCACGCTTTCACGGTGATCGCGATTAATTCGCGCGGGCAGAGTGAGCCGGTGATGGTGACGGTGACAACGTAGGCGGGACTTCCTAGTCCCGCGGCTCCCGCAGCTCCCGCGACCTGCGGCTCTGGGAAGAGCCGCCTACTTTGCCCTCCTCGATCAGCGCGTGATCAAAGTGTAGCGTCAGCCGCGGGTGCTGCCGTTCAGCTTCCTCACTTCTTTCCCGTCGCCTGGTCCGCGTCGTATTCGGCCCAGAACTCGGCCACCGGGCGGTAGAGCTGTGGGTCATAGCCGATGAATTTCAGGGACGGATGGTTGCGCAGGGGTTCGAGCAGCTTGCCGAGTTTGGAGACACGGAGCTTTTCCAGTTTGGGGAAGTCCAGGAGTTGCGTGAGGTCTTTAATCTGGTCCCCGATGTCGAGTGCCTCGATGGGCGCTCCCCGCAGTGGTGACAGATCGCTCACCTTCGTATTCCAAATGAACAATCTCTTCAGCGGCTTGCCGCGCAGCGGCGATAGGTCGGCAACCTTGGTCTCGGAAATGTCCAATTCTTCGATGGGTGCGTCCGCAAGAAAATCCAGATTCGCCGCACCGGTAAATCGCATTTCAACGACTTTGAGCGGTGCGCCTTTGAGCGGCGAAAAATCAACGAGCTCCCGGCCTCCGCTCCGGGTGCCGGCCCCGCTACAAATAAATTTCTGCAGAGGCGCGCCCCTTAACGGTGAAAGGTCCGACACGGGCGTGGAGTTCATAGTCAGCCACTCCAGCGGCATCCCGCGCAGCGGCGAGAGATCGGATATTTTGGAGGTTTGGATCTCGATCCAGATGAGTGGCATCCCGCGGAGTGGCTCCAAACTCAAGACTCTTGTGCCGGGGAGGAGTAGCCCGGTGATAGGCAACCCTCTCAACGGTGCGAGGCTATTGATAATCCATTCCACCCAAGTTCACAAAACTCGAGCCTTGGGTGGACACCCCCTTGCCTGGCCCGATCCATGCATCCAGTCGCTGCCGAATGAGTCGCGCTTTGTCTTTAGTGCCAAGCATGAGCTTTTCCGAGAGCGCGGCAACTTCATTGGAAGCGCCCACTTTGAAGAGATAATTCCCCAACTCTTGAGCACTCTGCGAGGGCCAGGACTCGGCCGGCGGCAGGACGGCGAGTTTTTCGATCGTCGGCAAGATCGCGGCCAGCTCGCCGTGAGCGCGGTCTTTCTGCTGCGCGAGGCGGAACGCGGTGGCGGCCTCGGGAAGACGATTCATCCCGATGAAAAGCCAGGCGCGGCGCCAGTAGCTGGGCAGGTGCGCGGGATCGAGCGCGAGGGCGCCGTCGAGCTTGTCGAGTGCGCTCTCGAAGCGCTGGAAACCGGCTTCGGCGTCGGCGAGCTGGCGCAGGGCGGGCGCCTGTCGCTTCAGATCGGCGAGCGCTCGGTTCGCGCGAACCGCCTCGCGCTCGGCGCGGTGGCCTTCGATGACCGCCTTGGTGCCGAAAGCGCTGCCCACGAGGAAGACGGCGGCGGCACCGATGGAAGCGGCCTTGTTGCGCTTGATGGCCAGTGTGGCGCGCTTGAACCAGCCCGCGCGTTCGGCGCCGGTGGCGAAGCCGTTTTGGTAGGCGGTCAGATCGGCCTGGAGTTCGGCGACCGTCCAGTAGCGCTGGTCGCGGTCGAAGGCCATCGCCTTGCGCACCACGGCGAGGAGGCTGTCGGGTACGGGCTGCTTCGCTGCGCTCGGCCACTCAATTTTGCCAAGCTGGACCTTCTCAACGATCTCCATGGCCGCGCGACCGCTGTAGGGCGGCTGGAGATAGGCGAGATGAAAGAGAATCGCGCCGAGCGCGTAGAGATCGCTGCGGGCGTCGAGGTCTTCCACTTCGCCCCGGGCCTGCTCGGGGCTCATATACGTGGGCGTGCCCATGATGGTGCCGGCGAGGGTGCTGCCGCTGGCGGCGGGATCGTCTCCGGGAGGGCGAGCATCCGCGCGAGCCGCTGCTGCACCGGATGATGGGGCTCGCGGGGATGCTTGCCCTCCCAATATTTTGGCCAGTCCCCAGTCCATCAAGAGCACTTCGCCGAAGTCGCCGAGCATGATGTTCTCCGGCTTCAAGTCGCGATGGATGACGCCGCGGCTGTGCGCAAAGGCGACGGCGTCACAGACTTTTTGGAAAAATGGTGAGCAGCGCCGGCAGCGGATACTTTTTCACCGTCTCCGGGACACTCGCGGCGAGAAGTTCGAGCACCTTTTTCAAGGTGATCCCGCGCACCATCTTCATCGTGTAGTACGGCTGGCCGTTTTCATCGACGCTCAGCTCGTGGACGGGGACGATGTTCGGGTGTTCGAGCTGCGCGGTCACGCGGGCCTCGGCGACGAAGCGCGTGAGGTCGTCGGGCGAGGAGCCGTCGAGCATGACCTTCATGGCGACGCCGCGCTGCGTGGCGGCGTCGTGCGCATCGAGGATCCTGCCCATGCCGCCCTGGGCGACGACTTTCCCGATGTCGTATTTCTTTTCGCGCAGCAATTCTTCGGGCAGGAGCCGCTGCAACGCAGCCTGCGCCGGCGCGAGCGAGACATCGGGCGGCGGCACCGTTTTCAGGCGACGCACTTCGACGGTCGCCGCGCCGATCTGGATTTTCTGGTTCGGCCAAAGCCGCGTGGATTCGGTCACGGGCTGTCCGTTGACGGAAGTGCCGTTGCTCGAACCGAGGTCTTCGATCAGCGCGTGATCGAAATTGATCGTGAGCCGCGCGTGCTGCCGGGAAACCAACTCGGCTTGAAAAGACAGTTCGCACTCCGGCGCCCGCCCGAGTACGTATTCGCCGGGCAGAACATTCGTATGCAGAAGCACCGCTCCATCCGTCCCGCGGATGGTGATCTCGGTCTGGGGAATCTCCATGAACCCCTTCTTAAACCGCCGGCCGCCTTACCCGCAAGCGCGCGGAAAACCTAATGCTCGAATTGCGCGAGATATTTCCCGGGCGCCGCCGCACAGCCCTGGCCGGCGGCGGTGATGGCGTGGAACGCTTGGCGTTTTAGGAGGGAGCCGTCCCTCTGGATGGGCGATTTCTTAATTTCCGGTGTGATGGTGTTGAAGGTAGTGCTCCATACTTGGAAGGTGCGGATTCGATCTTGAGCCGGGGGCGCTAGTCGCCGACAAACTGCGCCCGCGATGTCCACCGCTGCCCTGCTTTCCACGAAACCGATCGACCCGCGCGACCGGCTGATATTTGCTCTCGATGTGCCTACGCTCGCCGAGGCGCGGGAGTGGATCGAGCGGCTGGGAGATGCGGTGACGTTTTACAAGATCGGCTTGGAGTTCTGCATGAGTGGGGATTACTTCGCGCTGCTGGCGGAGTTGAAGGGGCGGGGGAAGAAGGTGTTTGCGGATCTGAAGTTTTCCGATGTGCCGGCGACGGTGCGCGGGGCGGTGGCGAATCTGGCGGGGCACGGGGCGGATTTTTGCACGCTGCACGGGACGAGTGGAGTCTATCGCGCGGTGGTGCCGGTGCGCGGGGCGATGAAGCTGCTGGCGGTGACGGTGCTGACGAGTGTGGATGAGACGGAGGTGCGGGAGATGGGTTGGGATGGGCCGGTCGCGGAACTGGTCTCGCTGCGGGCGTGGAAGGCGATGGATGCGGGAATCGATGGGTTGATTTGCTCGGGGCAGGAAGCAGCGGGGTTGCGGCGGGAGCTGGGCGATCGGCCGGTGATCATTACGCCGGGCATCCGCGCGGAGTCGGAGAAGGGGAGCGATGATCAAAAGCGGACGATGACTTTGGAGCAGGCTTTCCGGGCGGGTGCGGACTACATCGTGGTCGGCCGGCCGATCCGCAATGCGCCCGATCCGCGGGCGGCGGCGGAGGCGATGCAGGCGCAGATCGCACGGTTGTTGGAGGCTTGAAGCGCGTTCGCAGCGCCGGCAAGCAGTGCTGGTGGTTTTCGGAACAGCCTCGCCGGGGGAACAGTCACGCTTGGAGCACGCGTATCGCCAACTTGCCGGACAGCCGGAACAAGATTGCGACATCAGGCTGCAAGGAAAAGGTGCCGGACCCGAATCGTGGGGTAAGTGGTTTGGTCATTGGCAGGTGCGATATTATGTCGATTCACCGGTGAGGCAGGTGATGATCGTGGCGTGCCAGTGGACCTGAAGGTATGACAGCAATGCCGCTTGAGCAGGGCCTGCGCTCGCCGCTAAGCTGCGCGGAACTATGAGCGATACCCCTTCTTCCTACGCCCATCCCGACGTGCTCGTGAGCACGGACTGGCTGGCCGCGCATCTCGACGATCCGAATACCCGCATCGTGGAAAGCAATGAAGACGTGCTGCTTTACGATACCGGGCACATCGCCGGCGCGGTGCATATCGACTGGCGCGAGGATTTGCAGGATGCGCTGGTGCGCGATTACATCTCGCCGGAGGCTTTTGCGGCGCTCTGCGCGCGGCACGGGATCGGGCCGGGGACGACGGTGCTTTTCTACGGGGACAAATCGAACTGGTGGGCGACTTACGCCCTGTGGGCGTTCCGGCTTTTCGGCCATACCAAGGTGAAGGTGCTCGATGGCGGGCGCGACAAGTGGATCAAGGAAGGCCGCCCGCTGACCAAGGATAAGGTGACGTTTCCGGCAGCGGATTATCCCGTTCCGGCGAAGCGTCTGGATGCGGAGATTCGCGCCTTTTACGAGGATGCGCTCGCGCAGAGCCAGGCGAAGAAGCCGCTCATCGACGTGCGTTCGCCGGGCGAATTCAAGGGAGAGGTGACGCACATGCCGGAGTATCCGCAGGAAGGCGTGCTCCGCGGCGGGCACATTCCGGGGGCGAAGAGTGTGCCGTGGAAGACGGCGGTAAAGGACGACGCGACTTTCAAGAGCGCGGACGAACTGCGGAAGATCTACACCGAAGGCTGCGCGCTGGCGCCGGATGCGGACATCGTGGCCTATTGCCGGATCGGCGAGCGTTCGAGCCACACCTGGTTCGTGCTCACCTATCTGCTCGGCTACGAGAAGGTGCGCAATTACGACGGCTCGTGGACGGAGTGGGGGAACAAGGTCCGCGCGCCCATCGAGCGGAGTTAGCAATATGGGCGTGCTGCTGCGCCGGGCGGCGTTTGGCTTTTTCTGGTTCGGAGTTTTCTGGCTCGCGCTGCTGATCATCGGCGCCGGCATCTCGGGCGCGATGACGGCCCAGGCTCCGCCCGCGCAGACCAGCGTGCAAGGCGGTTCCCGCCTCAGCCCGCAGCCGGATGTCGCCGCAGGGGTGGAGTTCCGGGAACGCTACGGGATGGGGATTGCCGCCGGGGCCGCCGCGCTGGCCACGATCTGCACGGTGGCTGGAGTCCTGCCCGGCACGCGGAAAGATTAACCTCCGAATCCCATGTCCAAAGCCTGCCCCGAACCTTCCGACGACGCGTCCATTTCCACCTACCCGCCGAAACTCGCGGCGATCATCGGCCTCTTCGAGTCCCTGCCCGAGGCGGAGAAGCGCGAAAACCTCATCGCTTATTCCGAGCAGGCGAAAAAGCACGAGCCCAAGCCCGGCGAGACATTCGATCTGGAGGACGTGCGCAAGGACGAGGAATGCACGGACACGGTCGGCGTGTTCTTGAAATTGGACGCGGAACAGCGGGCGCATTTCCGCGTCACGCTCGGACCCCAGGTCCAGACGCTGACCAAGGCGATGACCTCGATTCTCTGCCGGGGGCTCGACGGAATGCCGCTCGACAGCATCATGGCGTTGCCGGCGGATTTCGTGCCGAAAATTGTCGGCGGCCAGCTCGTCCGCATTCGCTCGCAGACGGTTTATTACATTCTCACGCGGATCAAAAGCGCCTGCAAAGTCCTGCTCAATCGGCAGCGCGCCGCCCAGGCTTGAGCCGGCTTAGCGGTAATAGCGCCGCGGATGGGATCGCTCGTAGTCCATCTGCTGGCGGACGCGACTGATGGCGGCATCCAGGCGCCCGATGTCATCGCGCAGCTCCCGGGTATCGTAACTGCCCCGCTCGAACTGCGCGCTCACGCGCTGCACCCCCGTGCCGATGAGATTCACATCCTGCCACAATCCCCGGCTCAATTGCTGTTGGCGGGCGGAATCCACCAGACGGCTATGTTGCTCGCGCAATTCCCGCACGTCGTCCCTCGTTTCCTTCCACCGCTTCTTGTCCCGTTCGTAATCGCGATCCTTGTCTTTGTCCTTGGCTCCGGCGATGGGCGGCAGAGCGAGCAGACTGACGATCAGAGTGAGAAGGAAGAGGAGCTTTTTCATGGTGGTGAGGAGGATGGAATAGTGCGCGTTGAGACGCGCGCACCCGGAGAAAATTCACCGAAGCCGGTCTTCTCGTGCAAGGGCAATCCTAACCTTCGGCCGCCCGCGGCCCGGCCATGCTCAGGCCACCGAGCGACGGCTCGCTTGGGCCTCGGTCCCGACCGTGTCGATCGCCTTGCTGAATGCGGTCACGCGCAGTGTGGATTCCTGCTGCGCCGTGGGTTTGGATGGCGGAGCGTCCTCCGTTTCTCCCCACCACACGCAAGCCACATCCTTGCTCTGGTCACTTTCGTTGCGCCACAGAATCGGCAGACCGTTTTCGTCGGTCGATTCTTTGAGCGGCTTGCGTGGCCAAAAAATGGCAATGGAATGCGCGACGACCACGGTCACGGCCAAAAGTATAGTCCATTGATTCATTATGGAAAATATAGCATCCGTTGTGCCCGAGGCCTGACAGTTTCCGAAAGGACGATGGGGCGCTCGGTCCGGGGAAAACGGAGCGCGCGTGAAATGGGTTGCTAACCGACCGGCGGTAGGGCGACCGGCTCGACGGGTTCGATATGCACCAACACGTCCGCGACCTGCGGCTTCAAATGGCGGATGGCGTCTTTCACCGAGTGGCCGATGTCATGGCCTGCCCGCACGGTGAAGTCGGCGTTCACCCCGATGTGGATGTCCACATAATACTCGATGCCCATTTTGCGAACCCGGCATTTTTCCACGTCCGCGACGCCGGGCACATTCGCGGCGATGGCGCGGACGGTTGCCGCCATTTCCGGGGACGGCGCGGTGTCCATGACTTCGTGAAGCGCGGGCAGGAGCAGACGGTAGCCGTTGAAGCCGATGAGGCCGCAGGTGAAAAGCGCGGCCCAATCGTCGGCAGGCTCCCAGCCGGGACCGCCGATCAGGGCGATGGAGATGCCGATGAAGGCGCCGGCCGAGGTGATGGCGTCGGAACGATGATGCCAGGCATCAGTCTTCACGGCCGTGCTGCCGAGCCCCTCGGCCGCCCGGGCGACTTTGCGGAAGAGTGTCTCCTTAATCACGATGACGAGGACCAAAACCACGAGCGTGAATGGGGCAGGGGCGTGGTGCGGGGTGACGATTTCGCGGATGCTCTGGATGGCGAGTCCGATGGCGGCGGCGATGACGGCGAGGGCAACCGCGACCGAGGCCAGCGGCTCGGCCTTGCCGTGACCGTAGGGGTGCTCGTCGTCCGGCGGTTCGGCGGCGACCTTTAATCCGAACCAGATCACCAGCGAGCCGAAGATATCGAGCGACGATTCAATGCCATCGGCGATCAGCGCGTAACAATGCCCGAGGATGCCGGTGACGATCTTGACGAAGGCGAGAATGAAATTGACCCCCACGCCGAGGAGAGCGAGGCGCGCACCGGCGCCGTAGCCGCTTTCCGCAGCGGCGACGGGTGGGGCGAGGAAAGGTTTTGTGGAATCGGCCACGGCGCGGCATCGTAGGGGCACGATGCCGAATGTCAGGGCGATTGTTTTTCAGCAGCACGGCGTGCCCCATGAGGTGGCGCGGGTCGAAGACGTGGAGATTGCGTCACCGGGCTCGGACGAGGCGCGGGTTCGCCTGCTGGCCGCGCCGATCAATCCGGCGGATTTGAATGTGATCGAGGGAAAATATCCGATCCGTCCGGCCTTGCCTGGAGTGCCCGGCGTGGAAGGTGTCGGCGTCGTCGAGGAAGCGGGATCGGAGGTCACGGCGGTCCGCGCCGGCGACCGCGTCCTGCTGCCTCATGGCGTGGGCACCTGGCGCGAGGCTTGTGTGGTGAAGGCGTTGGACCTGGCCGTGGTGCCGCCGGGGATTGCGGCGGAGCAGGCGGCGATGTTGAAGATCAATCCGGCGACGGCTCTGCGGATGCTCGCCGATTTTGCCAAGCTCGAACCGGGTGATTGGGTTCTGCAAAACGCGGCGAACTCCGGCGTGGGCCGCGCGGTCATCCAACTTGCGCGGTTCAAGGGACTGCGCACGGTCAACCTCGTGCGGCGGGCGGAGTTGATCGCCGATCTCACCGACATTGGCGCGGACGTGGTTTTGCTCGACGAGGGCGACCTGCGCGAGCAAATCCGCGACGCGACGGGCGGGGCGTCGATCCGGCTGGCGCTCAATGCTGTCGGCGGTGACAGTGCGCTGCGTCTCGCCAAATCGCTCGCCCCCCATGGAGTGGTCGTGACCTACGGCGCGATGGGCCGCCAGCCGCTGAAGATTCCCAACGGCCTGCTCATTTTTCAAAACCTCGTCTGGTGCGGGTTCTGGGTCACGCAGTGGTATCGCCACGCGAAGGCCGGGGAGCAGGCGGCGCTGTTTGCGGAGTTGTTCAAGTTCGTTCAGGACGGCGTTCTTCACACTCCGGTCGAGCGCATTTATCCGCTGGAGGAAGTGACCCTGGCGCTGATCCGCGCTGCGCAAAGCGGCCGATCGGGCAAGATTCTGTTTGGCGCGCCGGAGATCGTCGCCCAATTTTCCCCGGCATAAATCCCGATGTCCCCGCTCGCCGCTGAACTCACCTCGATGCTCGATCCGAAGCGCGTGCTCCACGAACGCGAGCATCTGCTGACCTACGGCTTCGACGGCACCGCGGCCTTGAAGGGCGAGGCGGGGGTGGTCGTGTTGCCGCAAACCACGGAGGAAGTCGCGCGCATCGTCCGCTACGCCGCGCAGGAAAAAATCCCGATCGTTTCGCGCGGCTCCGGCACCGGGCTGAGCGGCGGCAGCATTCCGACACCGGACGCCATCGTGCTCTGCCTCGTGAAGATGGATCGGCTGCTCGAACTCGATGAAAAGAATCTCACGGTGCTCGTCGAGGCCGGAGCGATCACGCAAAAGATCGCCGAAGCGGCGGACGCTGTCGGACTACTCTATCCGCCCGATCCGGGCTCGATGAAGATTTCCACGATCGGCGGCAACGTGGCGGAAAATTCCGGTGGCTTGCGCGGGCTGAAGTATGGCATCACGCGCGACTACGTGATGGGACTGGAGGTCGTGCTGGCGACGGGCGAGATCGTCTGGCTCGGCAACAAATGTGTGAAGGACGTGGCGGGATATTCGATGAAGGACGTCTTCATCGGCAGCGAAGGCACGCTCGGGATTATCACCAAAGTCCTGCTGAAGCTCGTGCCCAGGCCGCAGGCGAAGAAAACGTTGCTCGCGACCTTCTCCCGCATGGACGACGCAGCCGACACGGTGTCGGCGATCATCGCGGCGAAGATCATCCCCTGCACGCTGGAGTTTCTCGACCGCATCACGATCAAGTGCGTCGAGGATTTCGCGAAGATCGGCCTGCCGCTGGATGCCGAGGCCATCCTGCTGATGGAAGCTGACGGGCATCCCGCCGCGGTGGACGATCAGGCTCGGCAGATGGAGGAAATCGCCCGCCGCTGCGGGGCGACGCAGGTGCAGATCGCGGCCAACGCCGACGAAGCCGCGAAGCTCGCGCTGGCCCGCCGCTCCGCGTTCTCCGCGCTCGCGCGCGTCGCCCCGACGACCATCCTCGAAGACGCGACCGTGCCGCGCAGCGAACTCACAAAAATGATCCGCTTCATCCAAGAGGTTGGGGCGCGGCATCAATTGCGCATCGGCACCTTCGGCCACATGGGCGACGGCAACTTGCACCCGACCTTCCTCACCGACGAACGCAACCACGCCGAAATGGAGCGGGTGGAAATCGCCATGAAGGAAATCTTCGACTACGCGCTGCAGCTCGGCGGAACGATCACCGGCGAACACGGCGTGGGGCTGGCGAAGAAAAAATTCCTCCCCGCGGCGATCGGCGAAGCCAGCCTCGGATTGTTGCGACAACTCAAACGGACGCTCGACCCCGACGGCATCCTCAACCCGGGCAAGATCTTCGACCCCGCGCCTTAGCCGCGTGGCTCGGGCGTTCGAGCCGCAGGGCACTTTTCAACCGATGACCTGCGCCGGTCGGACACGGCGTCCGACGAGAAACACCGGGCCGCCGACCAGTATGCCCCAGGAGGAAGGTTCGGGTACCACGGTCACCGAGCGTCGCTGGTCAGGCTGCTGCGGTCTCAAGAGAGACCCGGATCAAGGTTTGGAGGGAGCAGGTCGGTGCTCACGTCGTGCGAGGGGCGGAGAGGGTTGAAACTGAAAGGATTTCGCGGGCGTCTTGTCAGCGAAGAGCTTCCCCGGCATGGTCGCGCTTCACCCCGTGTCCACCCCGCCGCTCCATCTCGCGCAACTCGATTATTCGGTGCTCCAGCAGTGCATGCACTGCGGGATGTGCCTGCCGACGTGTCCGACTTACGACGCGACGAAGCTGGAGCGGAATAGCCCGCGCGGACGCATCGCGCTGATGCGCAACATCGCCGACGGCAACCTCGAAGTGACGAAGGCTTTCGGTGAGGAGATGTATTTCTGCCTCGGCTGTCTGGCGTGTGAAACGGTCTGCCCGGCGGGCGTGAACTACGCGCGGATGTTTGAAGAAGCGCGCGCGGATATCGAAGAGGCGGGCGTGCTGCAAATGCCGAAACGTGATTTCGTCCGCGCGTTTGCGCTGCGCTTTGTCTTCGCCCATCCGCTCGTGCTGCGGGCGCTCGGTCGGTTGCTGCGCTGGTATCAGGCGAGCGGGTTGGAATGGTTGGTGCGTACGCTGCGATTGACGGCCCTGCTGCCGCGCGATTTGCGGGAACTCGAACCGCTGACCCCACGGGTGCAGGCGCAATTTTCCGACGCGCTAATCGGAGCCGTCGAATCCCCGGACGACCCGCGCCATCGGGTCGGCATGCTCACCGGCTGCGTGCAGGATCTCGCGTATCCGCACGTCAATCGGGACACCGTGGATGTGCTGCTCGCCAATCACTGCGAAGTCCGGACGCCCGGCGCGCAGTATTGCTGTGGCTCACTGCACGCGCACAATGGTGAATTGACGTTGGCGCGCGCCATGGCGCGGAAAAACATCGACGACATGGAGCGGGCGGCGGGCTCGCTGGAAGAGCTCGACGCGATCATCACAAATGCCGCTGGCTGCGGCTCGCATCTGAAGCACTACGACGAATTGCTCGCGGATGATCCGCGCTACGTGGCGCGGGCGCGCATCTGGTCGCGCAAGGTGCGCGATATTCACGAATGGCTGGCGGAGATCGGCATCGTCGCGCCGGCCGCTCCTCCCAGAACGGCTGCGCCACCCATAGCGGTGACGTATCACGAAGCCTGTCACCTTTGCCACGGGCAGAAGATCACCCGCCAGCCGCGCGAAGTGCTGAAATTGATTCCCGGACTCCGGCTGGTGGAATTACCGGAAGCGACATGGTGTTGCGGGAGCGCAGGAATCTACAACATCACGCAGCCGGAGATGTCGCGAGAACTGCTGGAACGCAAACTCGGGAATATCGCCCAGACCGGAGCAAAGATGGTGGCGACCGCGAATCCGGGATGCAGCGTGCAACTGGAGGCGGGTGCGCGGGAATCAGGTCAGGCATTCGAGGTGGTGCATCCGATTACCTTGCTGGCGCGCGCCTATCGGGAGGGAGCGTAAGAATGACGGCGGATCTGTTTGGGGCTGCGGAACCGGCACGGGACGAGCCGCGGGTGTGGAGTGTCAGCGAACTGACGCGGGCGGTGCGATCAACCCTGGAAGATCAAATCGGCGTGGTGTGGGTCGAGGGAGAGATCAGCAACTATCGCCGGCAGCCTTCAGGGCATCAGTATTTCACCCTCAAGGACGCGCAGGCGCAGGTCGCGTGCGTCTGGTTTGCCCGATCCGGCCTGCGACTGAAGCAAACCGCGCTATCTGACGGGATGCAGGTGCAGGTGCGCGGCACTCTGACCGTTTACGAGGCGCGCGGGCAGTATCAACTCAATGTGCAATTGGTGCAGGCCGGAGGCGCGGGGTTGTTGCAGGCGAAATTCGAGGCGTTGAAGCGGAAACTGGAAGCTGAGGGACTTTTTGCCGCGGAACGGAAGCGGCCCCTGCCCAAATTTCCCACGAGGATCGGCATCGTGACGTCGCCGACGGGCGCGGCATTGCGGGATATTCTGAATATCCTCGCACGGCGGGCGCCGTGGGTGCAGGTGATGATCCAGCCGGTGCGGGTTCAAGGCGAGGGTGCGGCTGAGGAAATTGCCACGGCGGTGGCGGCACTGAACCGCTTGGCCGAGTTTGGAATTCCTCCCGTGGAGGTCATCCTGGTCGGAAGGGGCGGAGGCAGTGCCGAGGATTTGTGGGAGTTCAACGAAGAAATCGTCGTGCGGGCCATTGCCGATTCTATCATCCCGGTTGTCTCCGCCGTAGGGCACGAGATCGATTTTACCATCGCCGACTTGGTCGCCGACTTGCGCGCCCCGACGCCGAGCGCCGCGGCGGAATTGTTAGTCCCGGATATCAGTGAACTTCTTCCGCGCTTGGCGCGACTTCGCGGACAACTTCAACGCGCCCTTTTCACGCTCCTCGCGGGCGAACGCCGCCGCCTGGAATTTCTGGCCCGCACCGCACTCTTTCGCGAACCCGCCAAGCGGGTCAGCGAAGCGGCGCAGCGCCTCGATCTTACTTGGGAGACGCTCCGGCGCACCCTGCGAGCCGCGCTCGATGAAGCGGGACAGCACTTGAAGGCCTTGCGCGCCAGTGTCCGGCAGCATCGGCCCGACCAGTTGCTCGCGCTGAGGCGCGTTCGGTTTGAAAGCGTGCGCCTGCAATTGGCCGACCGCCTGCGGTACGCGCTCAATGATCGGCGGACGCAACTCCAGCGCGCCAGCCAAGTCGTCCATTTGCTCGCGCCCAATTCGATGCTGGCGCGCGGATACAGTATGACGACGACTGCAGATGGTAAGATCATCGCCTCCAGAAAGGAGGTGGTGCCGGGTACGGTGATCCTGACGAATGTGAGCGACGGTTCGATCCGGTCGGTCGTGGAGTAATTTCGCAGGTCGTTAAGAAGGCGAAGCTATTCCATAAAAAAAGCAGGCCCCGGACGAACCGGAGCCTGCTTGTTAGAACGAGAACGATGAGCTTACGGCGCTGTGGCAGGAGCTGAAACCGCGGCTTTCGGGTTCACCACTTTTTTGGGGATCCATGTGTCGGCCACTTTGAAAATGTTGGCTTCCGCTCCGTCCGCGGCATTGACAGGGCCAACCACTCTTAAGCCGGCTTGCTTCACCTTCATCACGGCTCCGCTGGTGTCGCAACGCACAACGATGGCATTTTTTCCCTTCCAGACACCCCCGGCTACACTCTCCCCAGCGACATATACTGGATCCGCCTCGGAGTCCGCTTTAAATCCGTCAGCGATGAGCGGATATGACGGATTGGACGTATCATTGAGCCCGGGAACGTAAGCCCATTCATTTTCGCCTCCTTTGAGTGTCTTGGAAGGAGTGTAGACGTCCGCCGCATCCATCTGGTTGTCCGGAGGAGTTGCGTTGCACCATGCGGACTTCGTGAGCCAGAAAATATCCTCATTGGGGAGATAGTCAGGGATGAGTTGAGCGAATGCATCATTGGAGGAATCGACCAGTTCGGTCCCCGGCTTTCCCGTCGTCGGATCCAGCTTATAGCTGGGATACGTGCCGTTGTTGTCCACGGCGTAGAGCCGCAAACCGGTGCCAATCTGCTTGGCGTTGGAAAGGGCTTTGGTTTGCGCGCCTTTAATCTGCACGGAACCGAAGACAGGAAGGGCGATGCCGGCGAGGATGGCGATGATCGAGATCACCACGAGGAGTTCGATGAGGGTGAATGCGTCTGTTTTGGAAGCTTTCATATTAGGGTGGATGGTGTTGGAGATAATACTTTTCATGAACATAGGGGGGTTACTTTCGACGGCAATAAAAAAATAGGGCTCAGGACGAAAAATTGTGAGGGCAGGACGTATCGGTTGAAAATGCCGTGCGCGATCAATCAACGCGTTTCTTGAGCCCGACGACGGCCAACGGGGGAAGGCTCAGAAGCAACGAATGCGATTTTCCCTGCCAGGGAATTGGTTCGGCAAACTGGCCACCGTAATTGCCGACGTTGCTCCCGCCATAGGTCTGGGCGTCGGTGTTGATGATCTCTTCCCACCACCCCTTACCATTGACTCCCACCCGATACGCCTCGCGGACCACTGGCGTGGCATTGATGACGAAAGCGATCGATTGGCCGGAGCGGGATTTGCGGAGAAAGGCGACCACCGAGTTGTCGCTGTCGTGGAAATCGATCCATTCAAAACCCTCGTAGGTGTCGTCCTGGTCGTAGAGCGCGGGTTCGTTTTGATAGACCCAGTTCAAGTGCTGGACGAGGCGGCGCAGGCCGTCGTGCTCGGGTTGTTGCATCAGGTGCCAGTCGAGCGACTGATTGTGGTTCCACTCCTTCCATTGGCCGAACTCGCAACCCATGAAGAGCAGCTTCTTGCCGGGATGGGCATACATCCACGCATAAAACATCCGCAGGTTGGCAAATTTCTGCCAAACGTCGCCCGGCATTTTCTGGATCATCGAGCCCTTGCCATGGACGACTTCATCGTGGCTCAGAACGAGGACGAAGTGTTCGTGAAAGGCGTAGATGAGCGAGAAGGTGATGTCGCCCTGGTGATAGCGGCGATAGACCGGCTCCTTCTCCATGTAGGTGAGGAAGTCGTGCATCCAGCCCATGTTCCATTTCAGGCCGAAGCCGAGTCCGCCAAGATAGGTCGGACGCGAGACGCCCGGCCAGGCGGTGCTTTCCTCCGCGATGGTCACGATGCCGGGAAAGCGTTCGTAAGACACCTCGTTGAAGCGTTTGAGGAAATGGATCGCGTCGAGATTTTCGCGTCCTCCGAAGCAGTTCGGAATCCACTCCCCAGCCTTGCGGGAATAATCGAGGTAAAGCATCGACGCGACTGCATCCACGCGCAGACCGTCGATGTGATACTGGTCGAACAGGAAGAGCGCATTTGCGATGAAGAAATTGCGCACCTCGTTGCGGCCGAAATTGGGAATGAGCGTGCCCCAATCCTGATGTTCACCGAGCCGCGGATCGGCGTGCTCGTAGAGCGCAGTCCCATCGAACTGCGCCAGTCCGTGTTCGTCCTTGGGAAAATGCCCCGGCACCCAATCGAGGATCACGCCGATGCCCATCTGGTGGCAACGATCGACGAAATAGCGGAACTCGTCGGGATTGCCGAAGCGGCTCGTCGGCGCGTAGTAACCCGTGACCTGATAGCCCCACGAACCCTCGAACGGGTGCTCCGCCACCGGCAGCAGTTCGAGGTGCGTGTAGCCCATCTCGGCCACATACGGCAGCAGGGTGTCCGCCAGTTCGCGGTAGCTCAGGAAGCGATTGCCCTCATCGACCTTGCGCTGCCAGGAGCCGAGATGCACTTCATAGACGCTCATCGGCGTCCGCAGGACATCCTTCTTTGGACGTTCCTCCATCCACGCCGCGTCACTCCACGAGTAGCGCTTGAGATTAAAAACGAGCGACGCCGTCGAGGTGCCGTGCTGGCCGAAGAATGCGAACGGATCGCTCTTCAAGACGACCGCGCCATGCGTTTGCTTGACCTCGAACTTGTAATGATCGCCCTCGCTGACCGCCGGTAAAAAAATCTCCCACACCCCGCAACCGAGCAGCTTGCGCATCGGATTCCGGCGCCCGTCCCACGCGTTGAATTCACCCACGACGCTCACCCGCTGCGCATTCGGCGCCCACACATGGAAGCTCGTGCCCTTCACTCCGCCAGCCTCCGTCAGGTGCGCGCCGAGCATCTCGTAAAGTTGCCAGTGATTGCCCTCGGCGAAGAGATGCAGGTCGAGCGGCCCGAGCAGGATGTCGAACGAATACGGATCATACTCCGTCCACGTCTGATCCGCGTGACCGGTCAGATCGAGCTGGTAACGGATGCGCCCCTGTGCGCCTTCGAGGATCGCCTCGAAAAATCCATCGGCGTGAAGTTGAAGCGCCGGATAGGTCGCGCCGGTGACTTCGTCGCGCACCACCACCGATCGCGCATCCGGCCGGAAGACGCGGACAACGATTTGCTCGCCGGCCTGGTGCTGGCCGAGGACGGCGAAGGGATCGCCGTGATCGGCACCGACAATGGCGTGGACGGTTCCCTCGTCCACCGTCGGGAGGTTGGCGGTAATTTTCATGGGGTAATACGAGTGTCTGAACCGGTCAGTAGAGGAGCGAGATAATTTCGGTAAACCGCCGGCCATGAATACATCCGCCGCACTTCATTGCGCGCCTGCCAGGCGTCATTCGTGCCGAGGCGGGCGGCGATCATCAGCGCGATCTGGGCGGGCTCGGCGTCGAGGGGAAAGAGCGTCACGCCATGCCCGAGCAGCGCGTTTAGCGGTGCGATGGCCGCGCAAAAAACCGGCAGCCGATGCAACGCCGCCTCCAGCACGGGCAGTCCGAAACCCTCTTGCCGGCTCGGGAAAAAGAGCGCATCCGCGAGCATGTAGAGGCTGGCCAGATCGGCGCCCTCGATCGGCATGTCCTCGTGGAGGAAAAGCGCGTCGTCTTCCAGACCGAGCTGGAGGCGGAGAATCTGCAGCTCTTCCGCGTAACCGCGCGACGCCGGATTTTGCGCATCGGGCGCGCCCGTGACGATGTAGGCGCACGAACGCCCCGCCGCTTTCAGGGCCGCCGTCACGCGGAGCCCGAGTTCCACATTCTTGCGCTTGAGCAGACGCGTCGGGTGCAGCAGCACGATCTCCCGCGCCGTCAGGTCATACTCCTTCGCCAGCTCGGCGATCGGCTCGGTCAGCCCAAGCATCCGCTCGGGATTCAGCCCATTCGGAATGACCGTGCATTGGCCGTTCGTCAGCTTCATGAATTGCGAACGCCGCAGCTCCGATACGGCCACATACTGATAGCGCTCGTGCGCGCGGGCCAGCGCGCTCCACGGCCATTCGGTCAGCGACGGCAGTTCGTAGTCCGGATTGCAGGCCACCAGATCGTGAATCCACGCGATGAATCGCACGCTCGTCAGCCGCCGGGCGATATTCCAGAGCGCCTCGGTGAGTCCGAGGTGGAAGGGCATCGTCGCAACGTTGTGAATCATGACCACGTCCATATTCGCCAGCCGCGGTTCCAGTGCGCGGGCCAATTCACCGGCATCCGCCGCGTCCGGCAGCAGTTCCACGCGAATGCGCGGATCGTCGCTCGTTCCTTGATCGCAAATGACCGTGACCTCATGCCCCTGCTCCGCAAAAAACCGCGCATGTTCCGCCATGACAATCTCCACTCCGCCGATCACGGGCGCGTAGGTATAATGGATCAGGGCGATCTTCACTCTCCTCCCTCTGGCGCAAGCCATGCTTCCCTAGCAAGGATGAAATACATTCTCCTCCTGCTGGGCGTCGTGGCGATCTATTGCGTTTTGATCCGCAGCGCCCCGGTCGCGCCGGCGGTGCAAGCCGTCACCGCCCAGGAAGCCGTCCCCCTCAGCACGGGATCGCGGGAGACAGCCGCGCCGGCCAGCACCGCGCTCAAACGACCGCTCGATCGCACGCACGCCGCGCTTGATCAGGTCAAGCAGCGCAACGGCAACGGTGATTTTTAAGCCACGCCCCACAGCGCTTCGCGCAGCCCGCTCGCGCGGATGGTTCGCCGCGCAATAGCGGCTCGCAGGACGGCTTCCACAGCCCACACCTCCACACTCGAGCGCGCCCGCGTGATGCCGGTATAAACGAGTTCACGCGTGGCCACCGGCGTGTCGCGATCGGGCAGGAGGAGGAGCAGTCGCTCAAACTCCGAGCCCTGGCTTTTGTGGACCGTCATCGCGAAGGCCGTCTCGTGCTCGGGCAGGCGCGCGGGGAGCAATCGCCGGAGCCCGCCGTCGGCTTCGAGGAAGAAGGCGCGCACTTCGCCCCCGGCTTCACGATCGGGCAGGAGCAGGCCGACATCGCCGTTGAAAAGTTTGAGTTGCGGATCATTGCGCAGGATCAGGACGGGACGCCCGGCATAGAAAGGCTTGGCCGGATCGATCAGGCCGGTGTCGGCGAGCAGTTGTTCGACGAGACGGTTCATATTCTCGACGCCAAACGGGCCGCCGCGCACCGCGCACAACACGCGAAAGCCATTCAACTGCCGCAGCGCCTCGCGCGGCTCCGCGGCGGTGAGGTAAGCCCGATACCTCTCGACCACTGGCCCGCGCAAAGCCGCCGCCAGGCCCGCCGCCACCGGCAGATGTGCGAACGCCAGGTCGCGGTGGGTGCCTGCGCGCAACAGCTCCAGAGCGGAGTCGGCCGCACCGCTGTTCACCGCCGCGCTGAGCCGGTAAATCCCGCTGTCATTGCCAAAGCGATAGTTCTTTTGCAGTGCAACAATCGGCACCGCCGCGCCGGGCGGCGACTGGCAGATGTCGCCCAGCACATAACCGGCATCGACAGATGCGAGCTGATCCTTGTCGCCGAGCAAAATCAGCCGCGCCGTTGCCGGCACCGCGGCCACAAGCTTCGCCATGAGCGCGAGATCGACCATCGACGCTTCATCCACGATGACCGCATCGACAGCCAGTGGTCGCGAGGCGTCGTGACGGAAGTATGGCGAATCGGGAATCGCGCCGAGCAACCGATGCAGCGTGCTCGCGTCGCCGGGCAGTGCCGCGCGCACGGCGTCCGGCAGCATCAGTTCGCCAGCCGTCTTCAGGATGGATTCCTTCAAGCGCGCACCGGCTTTGCCGGTCGGTGCGGCGAGCGCGATGCGCGGGCGCACCCCGCGCGCGGCGAATTGCTCAATGAGCAAAGCGAGGATCACCACGACGGTGCGCGTCTTGCCCGTGCCCGGCCCGCCGGTGATCACGCCAAAGCGCCGCTCCACGACCGTGGCCGCCGCCGTGCGCTGATCGTTCGGCTCCGCGTCGTCGCCGAAGAAACGGCGCAGCCCATCGGCCAGCAGCGCCGGATCATGCGCCGCGGGTCCATCGAGCCGGGCCCGCAAGGCGGCCGCGAGCGCCTGCTCGTACGCCCAATAGCGTTGCAAATACAGCCGGTCGCGGGCGTCGAGAATCAGCGGGTGTTGCGTGCCCGGTGCGCCCACCACCGAGGAATCCCGCAATGCCGCCGCGAGCGCCTCCAGACCGAGTTCCGCCAGCGGGACGCAGATGTGACCCGCCCCGCGCCATGCGCTGGCCATTTGTGCGCCGAGTTCCACCGCCGCATTCGGGGTGCCGTGCAGATCGACGAGCAACCGTGCAAAGTGCCGATCGAGCGGTCCGGGCTCCAGCGCCTCCGCACCCGGCGGCGGCACGAAACTTTGCGCCGTGGCGCCGTGGCGTGCCTTTTTCATCGCACCACCTCCCGCGCAAAGAGCGCGCTGAGTTCTTCGATAAATTCTGCGGCGGGCCGGTCGCGATGCACCCCGAGCGTCGGCTGCCCAGGATCGATGCCGCGCAGGAAAAGATAAAACACTCCGCCGAAGTGCCGCTCGTAATCGTAGTCCGCGAGACGCTGCGCGAGGTAGCGATGCAAGGCCACGATGTAGAGATGGTATTGCAGAACGTAATGGTGGCGGACCATCTCCGCGCGCACCGCTTCCGGGTGATACGCCGCGGTGTCGGGCCCGAGCCAGTTCGATTTCCAATCGAGCAAATAGAAGCGGCCGTGGTGCTCGAAGATCAGGTCGATGAAGCCTTTCACAAAGCCGCGCTGCGGATCGAACTCGACCCGCCCGATGCCCGTCGGCAGCGGCCCGAAATGCGCCGCCAGCGCGCTGGCTTCGAGCCGGGAGAAGGGGAAGTAAAACTCCAGTTCGTTCAGTCGCGCGGCTGGCGGGATCTGCGCGAGCGTCAGCCCGTCGGCCAGTGGCAGCGCCAGCACGCGACGCACATTGTCGGTCACGGCGGCACGCTGGTCGGGCGTGTCGAGACCGAAGCCGGCCAGCTTGCGCGCGACGAGGGGCTCGATCGACGCAGGGTTTTGGAAATCGAGTTCCTCGAACAATTCATGCAGGCAGACGCCGACTTTGGCGCCGCGCGGGAAGGCGTGGATGCCGGTCGCCGCGACTTCCGGCACCGGCGGGCCGGCGATGCGGTCGAAGTCCGGTTGCTCGGCTTCCCGCGCCGTGGTCCAGGAGGTGAAACTCGCGATGCGCCAGTCGCGCGCGATGCGACCGGTGAAGTGGCGCGGCACGAGCGCGGCGTCCGTTGCGCGCGGCACGGCGAAACGCGGCGCGTCCTCATCCGGCAGGTCATGCACCGCGATGGCCTCCGGCGCGGCGGCTTCCAGGGCGGCCAGTTCGCGGCGCATTTGCTCGGGCGCGAGTTGCTCCGCGTGCGCCGCAAACGCCGCCCACGGATCGGCCTCCGTCGCGGGCGGGGGATGCAGCACCCAGGCTGCCGCGGAAGCTTCGTGCGTATTGAATCTTCCCCAAACGAAATGGCACTGATGCCGCGCGCGAGTGAGGGTCACGTAAAGCAGCCTCACCTGCTCGGCGAGTCGCTCGCGTGCGGCCAGCGTGGCATGGGCGTCGAGGTCGGCGCTGCCGAGATCGAGGGTCAGACGATCGTCGTGCGCGGGATCGTGATAGACGACACTTTCGCCGTTGCGCAGCGAGGCTTTGCCCCAGGAGAACGGGCAGAAGACGATGTTGTATTCGAGGCCCTTGCTTTTGTGCATGGTCACGACCTGCACGGCATCGGCATCGCTCTCGAGGCGCAGTTCACGCTCCTCGCTTTTCGGCGCGCCATCGGCCCGCTGATCACCGAGCCATTTGAGCAGCGACGCGATGCCGAGGCGCTGCGTGGTCGCCGCCTGGTGGAGCAGTTCGGAAAGGTGCAGCAGATTCGTCAGCCGCCGTTCTCCATCCAAAAGGGCAAGCAGCCGCGGACGGACGTGCTCGCTCTGGAGCACTTCGCGAAACATCTGGATGAAGCCCTGTTGCGCCCAGGTCTCGCGATGCTGTTGAAACCGCAGCAGCGTATTTTCCCAGCCCCGCTCATCGCGCGAAAGCGCCTCGATCTGCGCGGCATCGCTCCCGAGGATCGGCGTGGCCAGCGCGGCGCGAATCAGCCCATCGCGTGCCGGTTCGGCGACCGCCGCGAGGATGGCTTGCAAGTCGTTCGCCTCCGTGGATTCGAAGACGTTCGCCGACGAATGCAGGACCGCCGGAATGCCGAATTCCCCAAGCGCCGTCTGGACTGCGCCCGCCTGCGCGTGCGTGGCCACGAGCACCGCGAAATCGCGCGGCTCCACGGAACGCCCGTCGATCTTCACTTCCCCGGCGAGCCTGCGGGCGATCTGCGCGGCCGTCGCGCGCGGCAGACGCTCGTTCGCCGTCCCGGCTTTGATCGGATCGGATTCATTCCACCACCAAACTTGAAACGGCGGCACGCGTTGTCCGCCGATGGTCAATGGCGTCTCATCCTGCCGACCGGCGGCCTGCGCCGGACGAAAATGAATGCCTTCGATGGCGAAGACGTTTGCGGTCCGCTCGAAGATGGAGTTCACCGCCGTCACAAGCGCTGACTCGGAACGAAAATTCGTATCCAGTGTGAAGGCTTCGCGAGCGCGGTCGGCGGCAGCGAGGTAGGTGAAAACATCCGCACCGCGGAAGGCATAGATCGCCTGCTTCGGATCGCCGATGAGGTACAGCCAGCCCGCACCGCTCGCGAAAATGCGGCGGAAGCTGGTCTCCTGGATCGCATCCGTGTCCTGGAATTCGTCGATCATGGCGGCCCGGAAACGCTGGCGGATCAAGCTGGCCAGATGATCGCCGCCGGGCGAGTTCAGCGCATCGTGCAGGCGGGTCAGCAGGTCGTCGAAGGACAGCACGTTGCGCCGCTGTTTGCGCCGGACCAGTTCGCCGCGCGCCCAGGCGAGGAACTCGACTTGCAGCGCGAGCGCATATTCCACGCGCCGCGGATCGAAGCATTCACATAACTCGAAAATGCGCTGCCGTGGGACCGCCTGGCTTTTCTTTGTCGCCTTTTCCATCTTCGACTGCGTGAGCTTGCCCAGTTCGGCGAAGGCGCTGAGCGGGGCTCCGGCATCGCCGACGATGGTGTCGAGCGCATCGAGCGCCGGCTGCATTTTGTCCGGCTTGCCTTGCTGCGTGGCCCCGCTGGCCCAGCCGTTATCGGTCGTGAACAGGCGCGTGATCGCCGTGCGCTCAAGGGGCCAGAGGGCGCGCAGTTCGGCGAAGAGTGCGCTGATCTCCGCCTGCAATTCCGCCAGTCGTCCGGGTTCCGGTTCGATGACGAGCAGCGGCTTGTTGGCCACTTCTCCGAGGCGCCGGACGAGGCCACCCGTTGAGACCTTGCTAAGCAGTGCGAGCGCGGTGAGGACCGGGTCGCGTTGGTAAAGTTGCAGCCGCCAGAAATCCTCGGCGACTTCGCGCAGGATCGGCGTTTGTTCGGTGAGCAGTTCGGCGGTGAAGGGCAGGGCGCTCTCGAACGCGCGATCCTGGAGCATCCGCTGGCAGAAGCCGTGGATGGTGTAAATGGCTGCTTCGTCGAAGTTGCGGAGCGCGCGCGCCAGGCGAGTGCGGGCGAGGCCGGGGTCGCTTTGTCGCTGGACCAGCGCGGCGAGGAAGGGGTCGTCACTCGCGGTCTCAAAAGCCTCCAGCGCCTGACCGAGCCGGCGGCGGATGCGATCGCGCAGTTCGGCGGTCGCGGGTTTGGTATAGGTCGTGACGAGGATCTCGCTCACCGCCAGATCGTGCTCGACCACGAAGCGCACGAAGAGCCCGGCGATGGTGTAGGTCTTGCCGGTGCCGGCGCTGGCTTCGATGAGCGTCGTGCCGGGCGCGAGCGGCGTTTCATCGAGATCGAACCGGGGCAGGTCTTTCATGGGACTGCCGGGGCGAGGTGATCGAGGAGCGGGGTGAAGATGGCGAGAGCGAGCTCCTGCCAGGCCTCGTCGAGCGGGTCGGCGGCGTGGCCGAAGCAGAGCGCGAAATGGCGGTCTGCGGATTCCGGGAAATCGCCGCCGGACCATTTCTTTCGGGCTTCGGCGAGCGGACTGGCGGTTTCCCTTTTACCGGGACACCGCGTCCGGCGGGCGAACTCGTACGAAGCTTTCGGGAAGAACGGCAGCGGCGTGCGGAGTCCGGTTCCGTAGCGCTCGAGCAGGGCGCCAAGAACGATCCGCGCGTCCTCCACGGGTCGCAGACGCTCGGAGCGATCGGTGGCGAAGATCAGCGTGTCCTGAGGCGCGGTGCAGTTCAGCGCGAGATGGAGCACCCAGGCGCGGAGCAAATCCGCGGGCTTGAGATCGGTGGCGCGCGCGCGGATCAGGCCGGTGGGCCAGAGATCCTGAATCGTGCCGGTGAGTCTCCATTGGCCGAGCGTGAGATCGACCGCCTGCGGAGGCTGCGGGTCGCCGGTGAGCGCGGCGCGCAGCGCGGTGACGTAGTCGGTGACTGCACCGCACATCTCCCGAAAACGCGCGTCGCCGACGTAACCGGCGGGCAATTCTCCACCCGCGCGCAGCACTGGCAGCGCGCCGAGCAGTTCGCCGGCCCGCACGCCGCGTCCCGCGATGCGGCCCTGGAGTTGCGAGCGGGTGAGCGGGCTCAGTTCCAGCGGCTCGCATTCGTCGAGCAACTCCGTCTCTTCGGGCAGGCGCACGCCGAGGCGGTCGCGGACGAAGGTGCGCGCGGGATTGCAGAAGAAAGCGGCGAGCCCATAGAGGTCCACTTCGCGCCACTCCGGGCCGGGGTCGGGGAGCGGCGTGCGGGCGAAGGGGGGCGCGGGATTGCGTTCGCGCTGGCTGCGGATGCTGGCCCGGCAATTCTCCGCGGAATAGCTGAAGAGCGGACCGGTGACGCTGAAGTAGTCCGGGCTGAAGGGTTGCAGCCGGTGTTTCGTGAGCAAGCCGTCGGGTGCCGGGGCGAAGTTTTCGCGCAGATGATCGAGCAACTCGCTGACCAGCACCGAGGGCGGCGCCTCGCTATTGTCGCGCGGCGACAGGCCGCAGTAGCTGACGTAGAGCGTGTCGCGCGCGGAGAGGATGGTTTCGAGGAAGAGATGCCGGTCGTCGTCGCGGAGCGAGCGGTCGCCGGGGCGCGGGTGCGTGGCTACGAGATCGAAGGCCAGGGCGGCATCGCGCCGGGGAAACGCGCCATCGTTCATCCCGAGCAGGCAAATGACTTTGAACGGAATGCTCCGCATCGGCTTGAGCGCGCAAAAGGTCAGCCGTCCCGCGAGGAACCCGAAGCCGGAATCGCTGTCGGCCAGCGCCGCGCCGAGATGGGCGCGGATGACATCGAACTCGACCGGGGCATCGAAGGCGCTCGCGGCTTCGAGTTGGGCGAGGCTGTCGAAGGCGGTTCGGAGACGGCGAATGCTGTCGGTCGATTCGTCGTTGTCGTCGAAAAAGGCCTGGAGCGTTTCACGAAAGGTGTGGGTCCATTCGCGCAGCGGACGCGGGCTTTGGAAGCCGCGGACCGTCGCGAAAAGGGTCTCGGCAAATTCGACGAAACGCCCGAGCACCGCGGCCAGCCCGCCTTCGATCTCGCGCACCGGCAGGACGCCGGCAAAGAGCGTCTCGCCATCGCCGGGCAGCGCGTAGCCGAGGAGCAGGCGGCGCAGGCCGGCGCGCCAGGTGTTTTCGGAAAAGGGCGGCAGGCCGAGTTCGGCGCGGTGCGCGGCGTCGATGCCCCAGCGGATGCCGGTGCGTCCGATCCACGAGCGGAGCAGTTCCAGATCGCCAGCCGTCAGGCCGAAGCGGCGCTGGATGCTTTCCGTCTCGAGCAAGCCGAGGACGCTGGCCGCGCCGAAGCGGCTGCCGGTGAGATCGAGCACGCGGAGGAAGGCGTCGGCGAGCGAACTCTCGGTGCGGGCGCTGCGATCGGCGATGGAGAAGGGGATGCGCCACTCGGGATGCTCGGGCGCGCCGAAGACCGCTTCGATGAAGGGCGCGCAGGCTTCGACATCGGGCATGGTGACGAGGATGTCGCGCGGCGCCAGCGTGGGATCGGCGGCGAAGAGCGCGAGCAGTTGATCGTGCAAGACTTCCAGCTCGCGCATCGGGCTGTGGACGCAGTGGACCTGAATCGAACGGTCGTCCGCAGCCACCGGCGAGCGGGCCTCGGTCGCGCGTTCCTGGAGGGAGAAGATGTTGGCCTGCACTTGCGCGAGGAGCGTCGGCGCGGTTGGCGGATCGAAGAGTTCCGTCTCGGAGGCGGGCGCGAGATCCAGGACGAGCCGGGAAAAATCCCGCCCGGTGCGGCCGAGCGAAGCGAGCAGCGTGTGGCCCGTCTCGAGGTGCAGCGCTTCGGGAGTGAGGTCGCGCTTTTTCTGCCAGCGCAGCACGCGGTCCTGCTCTTTGAGCGAAAGCAGGTCGCCCCAATAAAGATCGGTGGGATCGAGCAGGAAGAGGTGTATCTCCAGGCGCGCGGCAATCTCCCCGAAAAGCTGGAGATAAAACGGCGGCAGGCTGGAGATGCCAAAGATGGCGACCCGCGCGGGCAGCGTGGCGAGGGTGGCTTCCTCGCGCCGCAGCCGCTCGGCGAGGTGATGCGCGAGCGCCGGGGCGTGGGCGCTCTCGTGGCCGCGGGCCAGTTCCCGCCAGAGTCGCGCCTGCCAGTGATCGTCGCGGCCTTGCTGCCAGCCGAGGATCAACTCGGGACGATAGGCGAGGTAACGGTCAAAGACGGCGGCGATCTTCGTCGCGAGCTGGTATTCCTTGAGCGGCCCGGCTTCGCCCGCCACGTAGCGCCGCAACTCCTCGAAGCCCTCGTGATCGAGCAGTTCGCGGAAGAGTCCGAGCACCCGCCACGGCAGGACCGCACGGTCGAAGGCGCGATCTGCTTCCAGTCCGGGAAAGGCGTCGGCGAAAATGCGCTGCACGAAATCTGCGGGGAAAGGAAACGCCACGTTCATGGTCACGCCCAGTCGCTGGGCAAGTTCGAGCGAGAGCCAGCGCCGCATGCCGAGGCTTTGTACGACGATGAGTTCCGGCTGGAGCGGGGCGGACGGCGACCGCTGGAGCACGCCAGCCAGCGCCGAGGCGAGCGTTTCGAGGCGGTTGCTGCGATGAAGGTGAAGGCCCGGCATGTGGGGGAGAATCCATCAAAGGGGCGGACAACCGCGGTCCATCCCCGGCGAAATCAGAGCCATTTCTTGCGTTTGAAGAAAATAATCTGGCCAATGGCGATGCTGAGCATCAGGCCGAGGCAGGCGAGGTAGCCCCACGGTTGATGCAACTCGGGCATGTTCCACCACCCATCGTCGCGATCGAAGTTCATCCCGTACACGCCGGCGACAAATGTCAGCGGGATGAAGATGGCGGACATGATGGTGAGCACGCGCATGATTTCATTGGTCCGCATGCCGACGGCGGAAAGGTAGAGATCCATCAGGCCGGAGTTCACGTCGCGGTAGGTTTCGACGAGGTCCATGATCTGCACGGTGTGATCGTAGCAGTCGCGCAGGAAGACCTTGGTGTTGGGCTGCACGATGCCGGAGTCGTCGTGCATCAGGGCGGTGACGACGTCGCGCACCGGCCAGACGTAGCGGCGCAACTGCATCAGCGTGCGTTTGTAATGGTGGATGCGGCTGACGCATTCCTGGTTGGGCTTTTCGAGGACTTCGTCTTCCAGCGCCTCGATGGCGTCGCCGAGCTTCTCCAACACGGGGTAATAGTGATCGATGATCGCATCGAGCAGCGCGTAGGCCAGATAATCGCTGCGGTTCTTGCGGATGAAGCCGCGGCCGGCGCCGGTGCGGAGTCGTTCGCGCACGGGATCGAAGACATCGCCGCCGACCGCTTCCTGAATGGTGATGAGCAGATGCTGGCCGAGGAAGAGGCTGATCTGCTCACCGCAGATGCGATCGTTTTCATCCTCATAGACCATGTCGGCGACGATGAAGAGATGATGCTCGTAATGCTCGACCTTGGGGCGCTGGCCGATGGTCAGCACGTCTTCGAGCGCGAGCGGGTGGAGATGGTATCTTTCGCCCAGCGCCTTCAGCACCCGGACATCGCCGAGACCTTCCATGTCGATCCAGCGCCCTTTGCCGTCGTCGAGGAAAGCCTCGGGCAATTCATCGACGCTCGCGACGACGCGTTCGGTGATGGTGTGCTCGTCGTATTCGATGAGCTTGATGACCGGCGCGACCGTGCAGCCAGCGGGCAGGGGCAGGAGAGTGGCCGGCGCGGTGCCGGGCATCGGATAGCGCGTCTTGAACATGGCGCGCGGAGTGTAGGGAGCGCTTCCTCCGAGGGGAAGAGTGGAACCGAGAGTTGACACCGGAACCGCGCTGCGCTTTTCCAACGCGAGCGGCTTCATCATGAAAAACGTCTTTAGATTACTCCTCGTCGTCGGACTCCTCGCTGCCGGCTGGCTGAATCGAGATAAACTCCGGGGTCTCCGGGGCGGGCCCACGACGCTGAAGGACGCGGAAGGAGAGCCGCCAACCACGGAGGTGGAACGTTCCGCCGCCGCCACGCCCCCGCCGACTCCGCATCCCGCCCGGGACGCGCAAATCGCGGCGGCGAAAGCCTATCCGGCGCTGGGCATCCCCGACTCCGCGCTGAACAAAAAATTCCGCGCCCTGTATGCCCAGGCGCAGGTGAGCGAGCCGGCGCTGCTCGCCCGGCCGGACTGGCCGCTCAAGCTGGCGGAACGCGCGGCCATCGCGCTCGGTGGAGGCCCGATGCCAGTGCCGACGACCCCCGCACCGTCGAAGCCGTTTACTCCCCTGCGCAGCGGGCTCGACATGGCTCCCGGAACACAGTTGGTGAAGTAAGCGCGTGGAGAAAAGCGAGACGGGGGTTGCCCGCGCGGGCGTTTCTCCGTAGGCAGAGCGGACATGGCAAACGTCGTCTTTCTCTGGCACATGCATCAGCCGTACTACGTCGATCCCGTGACGCAGACGGCGACGATGCCGTGGGTCCGCCTGCACAGCGTGAAGGGCTATCTCGACATGATTTCCGTGATCGAGGATTTCCCGAGCGTCCGCCTGAACTTCAACCTCACGCCGGTCCTCGTCCTCCAGATCAAGGAATTGATCGAAGGCAAAATCCGCGACCGCTGGCTGGATTGGGCGCGCACGCCGGCGGCCGATCTCGACGAGGAGACGAAGTTCGCGCTGCTCGAAAATTCCTTCAAAATCAATTGGGACAATCTCGTGAAGCCGTTCCCGCGCTTCTGGGAACTGCTCAACAAGCGCGGGCTGACCTTTTACGGCGACGACGTGCGCCGCGGCCTGCGCTATTTCTCAACGCAGGAATTTCTCGATCTTCAGACGTGGTTCAATCTTGCGTGGTGCGGCTACACCGCCGGGCGGCTCTATCCCGAGCTGGCAGAGCTGAAGCGCAAAGGCCGCAACTTCACCGAGGCCGAGAAGCAGCGCGTCCTCGACATCCATCTGGAAATTCTCGCGCTCGTCCTGCGGAAATATCGCGCCGCCGAGGAACGCGGGCAGGTCGAACTCACGACCACGCCCTTTTTCCACCCGATCCTGCCGCTCATCTACGACTCATCTTTCGCCGGGCGCAGCCTGCCGGGACGGGAATTTCCGAACCGGTTTTCGTGGCCGGAGGACGCGGCGGCGCAACTCACCCTCGCCGTCGAGCAGCATGCGGGAGTCTTCGGCCAGCCGCCGCGCGGCCTGTGGCCCAGCGAGGGTTCGATCGCGCCGGAACTCATCCCGCTCATGCAGCGCTGCGGGATCGAGTACTTTTGCAGCGACGAGGAGAACCTCTTCAATTCGCTCAAGCGCGATCCCGCCTGCAAGGAAACCACCATCGACCACCTCGAGCTTTTCCAGGGCTGGCGCGTGAGCCACGACGGTGCCGCGGTGAACGCCGTCTTCCGCGAAAAGCCGCTCTCCGACTTCATTGGCTTCATGGCCGCGAAAAACGATGCACAGGCCGCCGCGGCGCATCTTCTCTTTCATCTGCGCCACATCGCCGGGCTCATCCCCAAGGACACCGGTGTCATCCCGCTGATCCTCGATGGCGAGAATGCGTGGGAGACGTTCGCCGATGGCGGGGAGAGCTTTCTCCGCGCGCTCTACGGCGGCATCGCCGCGGACAGCGCGCGGCTGCATAGCTGCACGATCGAGGATTACCTCCGCCATCACCCGCCGCGCAAACAGCTCGGCACCTTGCACACCGGCTCGTGGATCGGGAGCAACTTCGACATCTGGATCGGCGACCCGGAGGAAAACACCGCGTGGAATTTGCTCGGCGAAGCGCGCGCCTTCCTCCAGCAGCGGATCGATGCGGGCACGCTCACCGCCGTCCAGCACGCCGCCGCGCTCCGCGAAATCTACGCTGCCGAGGGGAGCGACTGGTTCTGGTGGTACGGCCCCGACTTCTCGACGGACAACGACGCGCTCTTCGACGACCTCTTCCGCCAGCACCTGAAGAACGTGTATGCGCTCTGCGGCGCGGTCGCACCCGCGGCGTTGGATCGCCCCATCTCCGGCCCGCGTTCCGCGCCGCTCTACAGCGTGCCCGAGCGGCTGATCACTCCCGCGCTCGACGGCGGCGGTTCGTTCTTCGACTGGCTCGGTGCGGGTACTTACGCGCCCGGCAGCGAGCAAGGCGCGATGTATCGTGCGGAGCGACTGGTGAAGCGCATTCACTTCGGCAATAGCGAGGACACGTTTTTCGTCCGCGTGGATTTTCGGCAACACGCGCCCGCGACTTTGATCCTGCACTTTCACCAGCCGGTGGAACTGCGCGTGGAAATCGGCATGCCGTCCGGCCAGAGCACGAGCATCCCGTTCGGCCTGCCGCTGGCGGACCTCGGCGTCACCGGCGAGGCGCTCGTCGCCTTTCAAGTGAAGGTCCTTCAGGACGGCATCGAGCGGGAATGCTATCCCGAGAGCGCGCCGATCCAGTTCACGCTTCTCGGCCACGACTTCCTGCTGCGGAATTGGATCGTGTGACCTGCGCGCACGCGGAAAGAAAAATCTCTGCGGCTCTGCGCCTCTGCGTTTCAATCGCTTCCCGATGCGCATCCACTCACTCGAACATCAGCCCGCCGAGGGCCCCGGAAAGATTGCCGACTGGGCTGCCGCGCGCGGTCACACCCTCGTTAGCACCGCGCTCTACGCCGGTGAACCGCCACCCGCACTCGACGCCTTCGACCTGCTCGTGGTTATGGGCGGCGGGATGAACATCTATCAGCACCGCGATCACCCGTGGCTGGTCGCCGAGAAGGAGTTCCTGCGCCGCGCGATCGACGCCGGCAAACCGATCCTCGGCATCTGCCTCGGCGCGCAACTCCTCGCCGACGTGCTCGGTGGCAAGGTCTTTCAAAACCCGGAAAAGGAGATCGGCTGGTTTCCCGTGACCATCACCGACCGCCGCGCGCCCTTCGCCGGTTTCCCGGAAAAAATGAACGTCATGCACTGGCACGGCGACACCTTCGAAACGCCGCCCGGCGCGCGGCTCGTGGCGGAAAGCGCGGGTTGCCCGCGCCAGGCGTTCGTCGTGAGGGATCGCATCGTGGGACTGCAGTTCCATCCCGAAATGGGCGCGGTCCACGTCGCCGATCTCGCGCACATCAGCATGGAGGAACTCGTTCCCGCACGCTACGTGCAGACGCCGGAGCAACTCACGCAGACGCCCGCCGATCTCGCACGATCGCACGCCGCACTCGATTCGCTGCTGGATGAACTCGTTCGGACCGTCGCCGTGCGTGGGTGACGGGGAAATGAGTCGAAAACGCGGGCTGGAGCGGGCGCTGCGCGCGCGCAGTGGTTTCCCGAAGCAGCAAATCACCGCACGCGACTGATGGAGTGGCGGACTCCAGGCCGCCGAACGACCAACGCCCGCAGGGCCACGCCGAAATGGTGGTCCACATCGAACGGGGGAACGCCACCCGCAGAACCAGCCCGGCGGCCTGGACTCCGCCGCTCCGCGGAATGATCCTCAGTCGTCGAAGCGGATCTTCGGATTGGTTTCCAGGAAGGTGGCGATCTCCGTGCAGAACGTCGGGCCAAACTCCGCGCGCTTTTTCTCGCCCACTCCGGGAAGGCGGCCGAAGGCGGCTTCGTTCGTGGGATAACGGCGCGCCATCTCGCGTAGCGTGGCGTCGGAAAAGATGATGTAAGCGGGCACATCGCGTTCGTCGGCGAGCTTGCGGCGGTGGGTGCGCAGACGGTCGAAGAGCACTTCGTCGCAGGCGATTTCGCCTTTCCGGGTGCGCGCTTTTTTCTCCGCGATGGCGACCGGTTTGGTGAGGGTGATCGGGCGGCGGGTGCGCAGGGCGTCGAGGCCGTCGTCGGTCAGTTCGACGGTGGCGAACTTTTCCGCGCTCTGCCGGAGCAGACCGAGCCGGATGAGTTCCCGCCCGATCGCTTGCCACTCGCCCCGCTTCATTTCCTTGCCGATGCCGTAGGCGGAAACCTGGTCGTGATGCCATTTGCGAACCGCATCGGTCTCGCCGCCGGTCAGCACTTCGATGATGTGGTTGAGCCCGAAGCCGAAGCCCGATTTCTGCCGCACGCGATAGACGCACGAGAGCAGCTTCTGCGCGGCGAGCGTGCCGTCGAAGGTCTCGCGCGGCGTGAGGCAATTGTCGCACGCGCCGCAGCCGCCCTCCGGCCATTCTTCGGCGAAGTAGCCGAGCAACTCGACACGCCGGCAGGTGGCGCACTCCGCGAAGTGAACCATTTGCTGGAGCTGCGCGCGGGCGTGGCGCTGCTCCTCGGGATCGGTCTTCTCTTCGATGAACGCCGTCTGTTTGACCACATCCGCCGCGGAGAAAAGGAGCACACATTCGCTGGGCAGACCGTCGCGTCCCGCGCGTCCGGTTTCCTGGTAGTAGCCCTCGATGTTCTTCGGCAGATCGTAGTGCAGGACGAAGCGCACATTTGGCTTATTGATGCCCATCCCGAAAGCGATGGTCGCGCAGATCACCCGCACCTCGTCGCGCAGGAACAGCTCCTGGTTGCGGGCCCGCGCCTCGCCGGTCAGGCCCGCGTGGTACGGCTTCGCCGGGATGCGGTCGGCGGCGAGGCGTTCGGCCACGCTTTCGGTGGCCTTGCGGCTCGCGCAATAGATGATGCCGCTTTCGCCGGGGCGCCCGCGGAGGAAGGCCAGCACTTGATCGTAGGGCGAGGCGCGCGGGATGACGCGGTAGGTGAGGTTGGGGCGGTTGAAGCTGGCGGTGTAGCAGCGCGGGTCGCAGAGATGCAGCCTTTCGACGATGTCCGCGCGGACGCGCTCGGTGGCGGTCGCGGTCAGGGCCATCACGGGCACGCCGGGCAACTGCGCCCGCAGCTCCGCGAGCTGGCGGTACTCGGGCCGGAAGTCGTGGCCCCATTCGCTGATGCAGTGCGCCTCGTCGATCGCAAGCTGCGTCACATTCCACGCCCGCAGATTGTCCGCGAAACCCGGCAGCATCAGGCGCTCCGGGGCGGCGTAGAGCAGGCGATATTCGCCGCGATGCAGCCCGCGAAAGCGCGCGCGCGCCGCGTCGCCATTGAGCGTGGAGTTGAGGAAAGTCGCCGGGATGCCGGTCGCGGTGAGCGCATCGACTTGATCCTTCATGAGCGCAATGAGCGGCGAGACGACGACGGTGAGTCCCTCGCGGAGCAGGGCGGGCAATTGAAAGCACAGCGACTTGCCGCCGCCGGTGGGGAGCAGCGCGAAGACATCCCGACCCGCCAGTGCATCGGCGATGATTTCCTCCTGCAACGGGCGGAAGGAGTCGTAGCCGAAGGTCTGCTTGAGCGTGGCGTGAAGCGTGCGGGAATCCATTGAAGCGCCGGCATTTCACGCCACCACCGCTCGGGGCGCAAGACTCGCAGGCGAAAAGCGTGCCGAGAGATCGATGCGCGCGCACCGGCCTTCCAGCACACCGCCTTGGCAACGAACAAACTCCGCTCGGTATGACCCCTGGCCGCTTCTGGCGCTCCCCCTCCACGCTGACGGACGATCCAATGCCTCCACGACCAGGCGAAAATTGTCGCTTGTCGGTGGAAGAAGCGGTCGGTAGTGTTCGCGCGAACATGAAGCTTACTGATCGCCAGCAGGAAATTCTCGACTTCATCGACCACGCTCTGGACAGCGGCGGGGTGATGCCTTCGACGCGCGAAATTCAAGACCACTTCGGCTTCGCCAGCCAGACGGCGGCGGTCAACCACTTGCGTGCCCTGGAAAAGAAGGGCGCGATCCAGCGTCAGCCGGGCAAGGCGCGGGCCATGGCGCTGACCTCGCATTTGCAGCGCGAGTCGATCATCGACGTGCCCATCTACGGCTCGATCGCCGCGGGCTTCGCCGAGACGGTGGCGCAGGAGGACGAAGGGACGGTGTCGATCGACACGGCGACGCTCGGGGTGCAGAAAGGCCGGCGCGTTTTTGCGCTGAAGGTGCGCGGTGACTCCATGACGGGTGCGGAAATCAACGAAGGCGATCTTGTCATTCTGGAAAACCGGGAAGCCAGGGCGGGAGCAATCGTCGCGGCCTTGATCGATGGGGAGACGACGCTCAAGCGGTTGGTCTTCCAGCGGGGCCGGTATTTTCTCAAGGCGGAGAATCCGCAGTATCCCGATCTCGTGCCGCTGGCGGATTTGCAGGTGCAAGGCGTGATGGTTGCACTCATCCGCAAATTCCGGAACTGAACCGGACGCCATTGCCATGATTGCGCTGGTCATCGAGTTCAGTTGCGTCGTCGCGTGGTTTGTCTGGCTCCATCGCCGGCAGGTGCGTGATCGGGCGCGCGCCCGCCGCCTGCCGCTGCGCCAGATGCGGTTGGAATTCGACGACGAGCGGGAAGTTGGGAGTTGAGCAGCGTGCTCCGCCTGCGAAGCTCGGGGCCGTTTTTCCATCCCCGTGAAGCTCCTCCTCATCGACGGTCACTACTACGTTTACCGCTCCTTTTTCGCGATCCGCGAACTCTCGAATTCGCGCGGTGAGCCGACGAACGCGATCTACGGTTTCATCAAGACGGTGCGCCGCATGGTCAAAGATCTCGCGCCTGATTATGCGGCGGTGATCTGGGATGAAGGACTGCCGAAGCGCCGGGTGGAACTTCAACCGGCCTACAAGCAGCAGCGCAGCGAGATGCCGGATCTCATGAAACCGCAGCTCACATTCATCCAGAAGATCGTGCCGCTGCTCGGCTTCGCCAGTCTCGCGCTGCCCGATACGGAGGCGGATGACCTCATGGCTTCGTATGCCGTCGCCGCGCGCGCGCGGGGGGATGAAGTGGTGCTGGCGACCAACGACAAGGATCTCTTTCAGCTCGTGGATGATCGGGTGAAAGTTTATTCCACGAACAAGGCGGACCTCGCTGCGCCGTCCGATGCCTTTGCGCTCCTCGGCGCCGAGGCGGTGCGCAAAAAGTGGAACGTCACGCCGCCGCAGATCGGGGAGGTGCTGGCGCTGATCGGCGATAGCGTGGACAATATTCCCGGCGTGGACGGCATCGGCGCGAAAGGCGCAGCCGCGCTGCTCGCGGCCCACGGTTCGCTGGATGCCTTGCTGGCAAATCTCGATGCGGTAAAGAGCGAACGGATCCGCGAAAAGCTCAAGGCGTCGCGGGCGCTGATCGAACAAAATCGCGAGATGGTCCGCCTCGATCTCGACCTTCCGCTGCCCAGGCCGCTCGACGCGCTCGCGATCCAGCCCCGCTATGCGGAACTCATTCCCGAATTGGAATGGTGCGAATTCAAGTCGCTCTTTGCGGAAATCCGAGCCGAAGCCGCCACCCAGGCTCCCGCTGCGTCCGCGCGTCCGCTCACGCAAGGCGATCTATTTGGC
>Ga0105047_10002159_pt1 | contig 35141 bp, 31 predicted proteins | sample MAT04_FD_78384 | JGI IMG/M metagenome (GOLD analysis project Ga0105047, IMG submission 78384) | Freshwater microbial communities from Lake Fryxell liftoff mats and glacier meltwater in Antarctica - MAT-04 (megahit assembly) | ecosystem: Environmental > Aquatic > Freshwater > Ice > Liftoff... | reverse complement strand
CGCGGGGATAATAACTTGTGACGGGATAGGCTCGATCCAGGAAAGTTGATTTAGTACAGGGCGAAAGAGCGCCGCAAGCCACAGGCTTAATATTACAGACAGCCCGTCGAGCGCCATTGAAAAGAGTGCGAAGTTTGTTGAAAAGCGTCTAAGCATATTTGTTTTTTACCGAAGGAGTCCAAGCAAATCCAGGATCGCAAGAAAGACAAAGCGCGGATTATGATACAGGTAACGCCGCCATAACCTGCGCGGTTCGTTTGCAAATCGAAACAGCCATTCCAACCCGATCTTCTGCATCCATAACGGAGCTTGCGGCTTGAGTCTTGCATGAAAATCAAAAGCTGCGCCAACGCCAAGCATAACAGCATTGATTTTTCCTTTGTGTTCAGCCATCCATTCTTCCTGTTTTGGGCAGCCCAAACCAACAAATAAAATCCGCGCGCCAGATTGATTGATTTCGTTGACGGCGCTTGCATCTTCATCTGGCGTCATATCTCGGAAAGGAGGACTGAACGAATACGCCACTTTTAGATTTGGAAATCGGTCTTTCATTATTACAAGCAAAGATTGCAAGACTTCGGGCGAACTTCCATAAAAGCCTACTGGTATATTTTCGCGCGCGGCGGCTTCCAAGACATGCAGCATTAAAGTGGGTCCGTAAACTCGCTGCTGATCTCTCTGTCCTTTGAGGCGCAACATCCACACCAGCGGCATACCATCGGGAGTCACAAGATCAGCGGCGTTGACAATTTGGGCATAATCCACAGAGTCGTAAGCCTCCATCAGCATGTGGACATTGGCGGCGCAAATATAACGGCTTTCGTGCGCTTTAGCCCAGTTTGAAATATACTCGACGGCAAATTTATAATTGGTTGAAGAGATATCCGATTTAACAACCTGGATCATGGTAAGTCCAAAACAGTTTCATATACACGCAGAATGTTTTTATAAGCTATTTCTTCGGAATATTTCTCAACGTATATCTTTCGCGCATTCAAGCGCATTTGAGATATTTCAGATGGATGGTCAATCGCCCACACAACCTTCTCGACAAGGTCGTTTGCATCTCCATGAGCAAAGAACATGCCTGTAATTTTATCCTGAATGATCTCCAACATACCACCAAGCGCCGAACTTATGATCGGCAGTCCACAGGCAAAAGCTTCTGCAATTACCAACGGAAATCCTTCATAGCATTCGGATGGAAACACTAAAAAATTGGCATCCTTCATAAGTGAAAGCACCTGATCATGATGGACTGCGCCTAAATATTCCACGCTTTTCAGAGAATTATCTTCAATAAATTGTAAAACCTCGCTGCGCAATGGCCCATCGCCAATAATTTTCAAAGGGATGTGAGGCGATAGGATTTTCCACGCTTTGAGCATAGTCAATATCCCCTTTTCAGTAGACAGCCTACCAACAAATAAGGCAAAACCTCCGCTTGCATTGCCAAAGCCCGGGTCAGGAGCAATAAAATTCGGCTTGACAATAATTTTAGATGCAGGCAGTCCGCCTTGAATAAATTTTTGGCGCGAGAAATCTGTCAGAACGATATAGGCATTTACCAGACTATTCCAAGTTCCGAGAATTTTATGCAATGAAACCATGACTGAAACACCCGCAGTTTGCAGCCTTGAATCACGATAACAGGCATGGTAAATACCGGGCAGGGCAAAAAATTTCCCCAGACAATCTTCGCAAACCTTGGAATTGCGATAAAAAGTGGCTAGCGGGCAAAGAAGCCGATAGTTGTGAAGCGTTTGGATAATTGGAACACCCTCCTCACGGCAGGCATAATATGCCGAAGGTGAGATCATCAAAAACGTATTATGAAAATGAACAATATCAGGGCGGCTCGAGCTAATTATTTTCCTAATAGAGCGGTATGAAGCATCTGACCAGATCGTGTTAAGCGCAGCCGAAAAACTGTTCATCGCATCAAGCCTAAAATTATTGTCTGTATATTCAATAACTTCATGACCACGCGCTGCAAGTAAATTCTTTTCAGCGGCAAAGACCATATCCTCGCCGCCAGATTGCTGGTAGAAATTATGAACAAGCAAAACTTGAAGTTTTTTCATTTTTTAAGGTCACGAGAATTTTTTGGATTTAGCTTGAAAACAAAAAGCATATTGTTCTTTCTAAGACGGGCAGGAAAAACGATACGGCCTATTGTGATCATTAAGCGCGCAAATATCCGGTAAGAAGGCGAGTTGTTATCAAACTCATAATCCTCAATCAATTCAAATTTTTCCGTATAAAAGTCGTATCGGGAAGCCAATTCAGTTAATGTTTTTGGGCAAAACCAAACAGTATGCTCGTCGTTTTGACAAGTATTCGGGTACTTAAGAAATGCATATAAAACATTTAATAATGAAAATACATATGGGGTGGAAATCACCAATATTCCATTGGGCTTAATATGTTCTCTGCAACGCGCAAACAACAACCCTGGATTTGAAAGATGCTCAATCAATTCACCGGCTACAATAGTATCAAACTTGGCACTCAGGTTAAAGTCTTCAGCACTTGCGACAGTCAAATTTTCAAAACCTAATTCCTGCATTTTTTTGATGTTCTCATTATTTAAATCAACGCCAGCAACTGAAGGGAATTTATTCCGTAATCGACCGTGCAGCCAATAAGGAGAATTTATTCTTAGCGAGTGATCGGAGCAACCAATATCTAAGACATCGGGACCCGCTACCAATTTCAAAATATAATCATTTCTATTCATTTTTAATTCTCCTATAATTTTGTTGGAAACACTATACACCAACTAATAACTAAGCGTTTGCAGCTATTTTCTTGAATACTGAAACAAGCGAATTAGCGATACTTTTGTCTGTATATTTTTTTTCCACGTTTTCATGTCCAAATTCAATTAATTGATCCATCAAGTTAGGATCAATTAATATTCTTTTTATTATCTCTGAAAGTCCGCTAAAATTATTTTCTGTAAAAATCATGTCGTCTCTACCAATAACAGTTGGAATAGCCCCAGAAGACGAGCCAATAACAGGAATGCCCATCGCCATTGCCTCAACCAAAACATGCCCGAATTGCTCTTTCCAATTTGGCATAGTTCGAGAAGGCAATATTAAAATATCAAGTTGAGCCATTGCAATCGGGATGTCGTCATGCTTAATCTCGCCCAGCCAATCAATGTTATTAATGATAAGCAAATCTTTCGCTAATTGCTCAAGCTTATAACGGTAAGGCCCGTCGCCGCAAATCACAATTTTAAAATCATATCCCTGATTATATAAACTTTCAGCGGCCCTAAAAATTAAATCAATACCTTTTTCATAAACTAGACGCCCAACATAACCAATACAAAATTTTTCCTTCTTTCTTCTTAACTTCGGTAAGAATAGGTTTGTGTCAACCCCTATTTGAGGAAGGATTTCCATTGGGCCGTTGTATCCCCATTTTTCTAGCAAATATGCCGCATCCTGATTTCCAGGAGTTATAAAACACGCCGTCCTTAAAACAAAATTCCTGGTCCACTTGCGTAAAATAAATAACTTTTTATCTACATTCTCCCAGCAAAATATAGCCATTGGAATCTTTAAAACATGAGCAATCAAAGCAATTTCAAAGGTTGCTAAAGAAAAAATTTCCTGTTCTACATAAACAATTTCCGGCTTAAAATCTAAAAATGCCTTAATAAGAGTAAAAACAGGGTACAAAAACGCGCCGCCACGTCCATTAAAAATATATATATTGGCTGGGTAAATTTTAATTTCTGGGTATTTTTTCTTCAGGTAAAATATTCTCTGCCATTCTGGAAATTTCCAAAAAGCAGGAGATAAGAGGGCAACCTCCACACTACCCGTCTCGAAACAGGCTTTCAGTTTTGATTGATAAACATCAATTACATAAGAAAAACTTATAAATAGAACTCTAAAACGTTTTTTAGGGAGCGGATGCAAATTATTCATCGGTTTTATATGCTTTTTATCCAAACAGTAAATTCTTGTAATTTTTTTTGGTAAGCAAAATACAATTCTTGTTAATACAATACGTGATACATGAAAAAATTAGATAACACATGGTGCTTATTTACGCAAATTTAATAATATCATGCCAGAAAACCATTTGCGATAAAACCAAATATTTATAAAAAGAGATAATATTGTGGATGTTACAAGACTGCCAACTGCGCCAGCAACACCAAATAACGGGATTAAGAACAAGCCCGAAACAACACCTGCAACTGCCATTCCAAAAGTCAGGGTGGCATGATAAATGGAGCGTTGTAAAGAACGCACGATTAGCGAGAAACCAATTTCCACGGCAGTTATCAAAGGAATAACGCCAATAATTGGTATCAACTCAGCATATTCCTTGTATCTGCCCGCGTACATCAAATTCTCCAAAGAAGTTGAAAAGAAGAGGAGAAGACTTACATACAACGCTGAACAAACAAACAATATACCAGCCACGCTAAAGGCCTTTCGACGCATAACAGCATAGTTTTGTCGCCCAAAAGCGAAAGCAATTGATGGCAAAGCAAGAGTGGAAATCGCTGTAAGTATTTGCATCATTGGGAGTGCAAAATTTTGCAAAGCGCGGAAAGCACCTGCCGTATTCAAACCCAACATACCAGCCGTGATAAATATTTGGATTTGAGTAGCTGCAAAATAAAAAAAAGCCGCAAGCACAATCCATTTTCCAAAAAACCATTGTTCCGTCAACAATTTTTTCCATCCCAATTCGTTATTCTTATCTGATATAAAATCAAAAATATTGAGTTTAAATAATATTATCAATCCCGTCAGGCTTGAAAGCCCCATAACCCCAAACCACGCAATGGCATTTTCAATTTTCAAAAAATGCAAATAAAACGCTCCTCCAAGAAGACAAACCGAATAAACACAACTTAGAAGAAAAGCCCAACCGGGCTCACTCAAAACATAAAAAACGCGCCGCGCAAGCCACATTAGCAAGATCAGGGGCAGAAAAATACCGACTCCTACAATTGCGTAAGACAGGTACGAATCTACTAAAGCAAGATAAAACAAAGCAAATCCAATTAACGAAACAAATACTCCCAGGATACTTGTCACAACGGCGTGAATGACAAATTGATTGGAAAGATAACCCTGAATATTTTCGGCGTATTTTGCTGTTCCAAATACACTCATCGGCTCCAAGATCATTGCGTTGTGAAAACTTGTAAAAAATAAAAATATTGCAAATGCTAAAGAAAAAGCCCCGTAATTATCTGCGGACAACCAGCGTGCCAATAAAATATTGAAGATAAAATTCGAACCCGAATAAACTCCTTGATCGAGTATCGCCAGTCCTCCTTTCAATCCCCAGCCTTTCAGGCGCACAAAAATATCAAGTAGCTTTTCTCCAGACAATTTTTCTATATAAGCTTTTACCATTTGATTCCTTTTGGCGCCTCATTTTAACCTAAATATCTTTGATAATTCAAATTATATGGGGCTTGAAAATTCCCTGTATTTTTGGCTGAAGGATTTCTCCAATTTCTCTTATTCTTCTTACCCATAAATTCCCTGACGGGCTGTTCATCTTTAATACCCATCAAATGAAGACAAACCTTCGAACGCACAACCACCCAAATATAAAAACAGAGCCTGCCTTGCGGCAGGCTCTGTCCGTTCACTACAAACTTACGCGAGTTCTTTCACTGGTGATTTGGAGCGGGAGATCGCCCAAACGGTGGCGGCAAGCATGGCCACTGCCACAAAAACCACAACAAAGTTAATCGCGCCATTCGCCTGCATCATCGGGTATTTGACAATGATCGGCGCTGCCAGCAGGGAGACCAGGTTGGCAACTTTAATCATCGGATTCAGGGCAGGTCCAGCGGTGTCCTTCATCGGGTCACCAACGGTATCGCCCACCACGCTTGCTTTATGGCGCTCGGAACCTTTGCCGGTATTCATCACCAGGTCACGCTGTTCATCTTCAATGGATTTCTTGGCATTATCCCATGCGCCACCGGCGTTGGACAGGAAGACTGCCAGCAATTGACCAGAAAGAATGATGCCCACCAGGAAACCGCCCAGAGCTTCCACTTGCAGCACCAGACCCACGACCAGCGGCATCAATACTGCGATGGTCGCCAGCGGAATAAGTTCCTTTTGTGCCGAGGCAGTGGAAATACCCACAACACGCGCATAGTCCGGCGTTGTGGTGCCTTCCATGATACCTGGAAGTTTGAACTGGCGGCGTACTTCTTCAACGATTTGACCCGCCGCGCGGCTAACCGCGCGGATGGAAAGCGAGGAGAACAGCCAGGGCAGCGCACCACCAAGCAGAAGACCTACGAACACACGCGTATCTGAAACACGGATGGAATCCATTACCACCATGCCCAACTGGGTCTGCACGCGGCCCACATCGGTGATATAGGAAGCGAACAATGAGACCGCCGCGATAACAGCCGAAGCAATCGCAACGCCCTTGGTAATGGCTTTGGTCGTGTTGCCAACAGCATCCAGGTCAGCCATGATCTGGCGCGCTTTTACTGTGGTTTCATCTTCCATATTCTGCCAGGCCATTTCGCCGATACCATTGGCATTGTCAGAAATGGGTCCGTAGGAATCCATGGCGACATTGTTACCCGTATGGCTGAGCATACCGATACCGATCATGGCAATGGCATACAGCACATACTGGGGACCGTCGCTGTTATATAGCAGGATACCGACAATAAAACTGATGGCTATTGCCAGCAGCGCCCAAACACTCGATTCCATGCCCACAGAAAGACCGGAAAGAATGGTTGTGGCAGGGCCTGTTTTAGTGGAAGCAACAATCTCCTTGACAGGAGGCTTCTTGGTGGAAGTAAAGTACGAGGTCAGCGGATTGAAAGCCACGGCCAACCCTACGCCGACGGCCGTCAAAGCCGCGAGACGCCAATCGTGAGCATAAGTCTGCGCTAAAAAGATGGAAACCAAAATGGTGAAAACACTCGAAACTTCGTAAGAGCGGAACATCGACTCTTCGGCATCATGCGCGCGCAGGAACTCGATCGGGAATTTCTCCCAAATTGGCACCGTGAAGGTTCCAATGATGGATGAAATTACGCCCACAGCGCGGATAATGAGAGGGTACACGATCCACTTCAAATCACCGGTAGCCGCAACCAAAGCCAGACCGAGGATTAAACCAGAAACAATCGTCACTTCGTAGGATTCGAAGATGTCGGCTGCCATACCAGCACAGTCGCCCACGTTGTCGCCCACCAAGTCAGCAATCACGGCGGCGTTACGAGGATCATCTTCAGGGATGTCTTTTTCGACCTTCCCGACGAGGTCAGCGCCCACGTCAGCAGCTTTGGTGTAAATACCGCCGCCCACGCGCATAAAGAGCGCCAGCAGCGTACCGCCAAAACCAAAACCGAGCAAAGTATCCGGAGCAGCCTTACCAAAAACAATAAAAATAATGGTACCGCCCAACAAACCCAAACCGTCGGTAAGCATACCGGTGTATGTACCTGCATAGTAAGCAATCGAAAGCGCTTCATTAAACCCGCGGCGGGAAGCAGAGGCAACACGCACATTGGCTTGCACAGCCATACGCATGCCCCATTGACCGACGATTAACGAAAAAGACGCACCCATAATAAAAGCAATGGTGCGTCCAATGGCAATAATAAATATGATGCCCTGCTCACCAAAAGCTTTGAACTCTTCGCGGGCTTCGAAACTGGGCGGAACTACGTAAACGCTCAAGAACATCACCACCGTCAAAACGCCAATCAACGGCAAAATGGTCTTAAGCTGCTGGCTAAGATAAGAATCTGCGCCAACACGGATGGCATTCCAAACTGACTGCATTTTTTCGGTGCCTTTATCTTTCTTAAGCACCGTACTGCGCAGCCACCAGGCATAAATTAGGCTGATACACGCAGCAGCCAAAACCATAATAATGGCAACCTGTTCAAAGTCATTTAGACCATGACGACTGCCTAACCAAAGGATATTCATACTACCTCCGAACAAAAAAATGGATTTTTATAACTCACTACACGGGCAAGCAGTTTGGGATCATCGGTTAACGTGCCGGTAATCGCATCTGCACTGCAAACAATACAAAGCGCAATACCAATTACGAGTCAGGCGATTTTACAGTTGCATACAGAATGTGTCAAGAAATCGCCGCGCTATTCAGGCTTTGAAAATCACATCCAGATATTTTTTGAGCAGGTCACTGACCATGCCGCGCAGGGGAATGGTCGCCGCCATACCGTAGACAGGAGCCATCGTCCCTTTTTCTTCGGGATGCGCCTTGACATGCTCCACCGCCTCGCGCAAATCTGCGAGAAAGCGTTCGGCAACGCCGGGTTGTGTATGGCGCAGGGTGACGCATAAATGCATACAGGTGGGTTTATGCAAACCGTTCAGGCTCCACTTTTTATGCGACATGTAATCCAGCACTTTGTAAATGTTAAGCGACTCTGAAGCGAATGCGATGACAAAAAGCGGACCACCCAGCACATGCAATTCTGGAATCTCGTTCACGCCCTTCTTTATAGCGGATGCTGTTTCGAGGATCTTTTTCGTCGCTGATAGATACCCGTCTGCCCCAACAGACGTCAGCGCGGCCCAACACGCCGCACTCAATGCGCCCGGACGACTTCCAGCAAAGGTCGGTGAGAAATATAATCCGCCGGGCCATTCGGTGCTTGTGTAATATTGGAAGTGTCTTAACTCTTCGCCGCGATACAAAATAACCGACGTGCCTTTCGCGGCATACCCATATTTGTGCGTATCCGCAGACATGGACGTGACGCCTGGCAGGCGGAAATCGAACGGCGGCACAGGGTAGCCCAATTTCTCCGCCCACGGCAAAACGAACCCACCGAGACAGGCATCCGTGTGGAAGCCGATTCCGTGCTGGCGCGCAATCTCAGAAAGCTCCGCAATCGGGTCAATCGTGCCATGCGGGAAACAAGGTGCCGAACCGACAATGACAATCGTATTGGCTGTGATCGCCTTTTTCGCCGCCTCCACATCCGCGCGGAAGTTTTCATCCAGGGGGATGTGGATCATCTTGATATTAAAGTATTGACTGGCTTTATCGAACGCGGCGTGCGCCGTAACCGGCACGATCATCTCAGGCTTGGTGATGCCTTTCTTCTCCAACGCCCAATCCCGATAGACTTTCATCGCCAACAGAATACTTTCCGTGCCGCCAGAGGAAAGCGTCCCGCAAACATCCTGCCCCTCGCCGCCGAGCATGTTTGCCGTCATCGCTACGATCTCAGACTCAAACTTGGTTGCGCTAGGCCAGACATCCGCATGAAGCGGGTTGCTTTGCGAGTTGATGGCATAGACCTGATTCAGAAAATCAATGTGTTTCTGGTCGCCATGATAGACCGCGCCCGAAATAAAACCATCCTTCCAGTGGGATTCTTCCAGCGCGCGCATGGATTCCATGTCACGCAGAATATCGGCATGGTCACGCCCAACAGCGGGAATTTGTGTAAAAGAATCATATTTGTTTTTATAGGGTTTGAGCGAACTTTCCAGTTCAACCATGATCTCAGCGTACTCACCTTCGATCTTTTGGCTGACTCCCGGAATAGACTTCAAACCTTTTTCAGCGGCAGCCAAAAAGCGCGGGTTGAGTTTGCCTACTAGATTAATTAACGTGTCTTTCCAACTCATGAATGATTCTCCAGTTTTAGTGTTGGCGGTTTAGCCGCGCATAGATCTTGCGATTACGTTCATAGATTGCAAGGAACTCTTGAAATAATTCATCATAAATTTTGCGGTGGTCCGGATTGGGGTTGTAGGTTTTGGAAACAGCCACATGCGTGCCGATCTCGTGGTAACCAAGGTAGCCCAATGATGCGGAAGCCAGCAGAGCTGCGCCGCGCACATTGGCTTCAATCGGGTCTTTGATCTGTCGGATCGGACGGTTCATCACATCCGCGTGGATCTGGCACCAGATATTTGACTTTGCCCCGCCGCCGACCATATTGATGGCTTCAACGGGGCGCTTGTTGAACTGCTCGACATATTTCAATAACCAGCGTGAGTTGTACGCCACACCTTCAAAGACGGCGCGCACCATATCGGCGCGGGTCGTGTTCAGCGATTGATTATAAAATCCGCCGCGTACAAGATGATCGTCAACTGGCGTGCGTTCCCCGTAAAGCCAGGGGGTGAAGATCAACTTGCCGCTGCCGGCAGGTGTGCGTTCCGCCATCTGGTCGAGCAATTGATAGACGTTTGCGGGTCTCTCGCCTGTGGATAACTCATCCTGTGGAAACAAAATATTATTTCGCAGATATTGCAAACATCCGCCCGCGGTTTCCTGTTCATTTGTCAACAGGTAGCGCCCCGGTATCGCGGAAGGAAGCGCGGCTAAATTATGAAAGAGATCGGTCTTTTTGAATGGGACATGACAGGTCAACCAGCCGGATGTGCCGATATATAGATGAGGTTCATAATCGCGCACCGCTCCCGACCCGATAGCTGCGGAGTGGACATCCGGCGAACCCATCAACACCTGGACATCTTCGCGCAAGCCCCAGTCCTGGGCGATGTCGGGGCGCAAATGCCCAAGGATCGCATTCGCAGGTTTCAGGTCAGGCAGTTTCGCGCGGTCAATACCGGCGAGTCGAATCAACCCGTCGTGGTAGGTCACGTTTTCGATGTCGCGGTTATCGGTCACCCAATGCAATACAATCGAGTTGAACGACGCGGCAAATTTTCCCGTTAACCGCAAGCCGATGTAATCCATGGGTTCGAGAAATTTATAGGTGCGTTGATAAATATCGGGATGCATGTCCTTGAGATAAAGGATATGCGCGATCGGGTCTTTGCCCGAGTTGCCTGGTGCGCCGCCCGTCAGCCGAATCCAGTTGACGAGTTTTGAGAGTCCGTAGCCTTCGATCTTCGGGAAGCCATCTGCCAGTTTATGGACGTACGGCGCGCCGCGCGAATCCATCCAGATGATCGCGTTCCCAATTGCAACGCCGTCCCGATCCACGGCGACAGTTCCCGACCATTGTGTGGTGTTTGCAATTGCGACAATATCAGAATTCGGCGCCAAGCCTTTGGCGAGCAATCGCCTCCCCGCTGTTTGAATCGCGTTCCACCAATCATCCGGCGCTTGTTCCGCTCCCCCATCGGGCAAAAGCATTACCTTCGTTTCCTCAAATTCACTGCCGATCAGTTCACCTTGCGTGGAAAACAATGCGACTTTGGGACCTGATGTACCCAGGTCAATTGCGAGAATGTATTTGTCTGTGACTGACATATTGCCTCGATTTGGGGATTTTTTATATAACGCAGTTTCCAACACAAGTATACACTTCAATAAATTACTCACGTTATTTTTTTGAAAAACTGTCAGGTTTTAAGCCTGACAGTTTTCAGTTACTCACCAAATTTTTTATAGAACCAGGTTTTAACAACCTGCGTCAGCGCCACATAACACACCAGCATAACGGCGAGCAGACCCCAGTAGAGCGGCGGAAGCGCGACAAATCCAAGTGTGGTTGCCAGCGGAGAAATCGTCAGCCATGCGCCAAACGCGACAATGCCCAACGAGGTGAGGATCAACTGCCAGCTTGCGCGGCTTTCGATGAAAGGAATCTTATTGGTGCGGATGATGTGAATAATCAACGTCTGCGTAAAAAGCGATTCGACGAACCAGCCGGTATGGAACAGTGCAGGATTGTTCCAGGCTTTGAACACGTACAGCATGATGAAGAACGTGGCGTAATCGAAGATCGAACTGATCGGGCCAATGTACAGAATAAAGCGTTGCAAAGAACCAATCGTCCATTGGCGCGGCTTGGTCAGCCAGTCGGCATCCACCTCGTCAGTGGGGATTGGGATTTGCGAAACATCGTAAAGCAGGTTATTGGTCAGCACTTGAATTGGCAGCATCGGCAGGAAAGGCAGGAAGGCGCTCGCGCCCACCACGCTGAACATGTTGCCGAAGTTGGAGGATGCCGCCATCTTGATGTATTTGATGATATTACCAAACACACGGCGACCTTCCATCACGCCTTGTTCTAGCACCAGCAAACTATTTTCCAGCAAAATAATATCGGATGATTCCTTGGCAATGTCCACCGCGCTGTTGACCGAGATGCCCACATCGGCGGCTTTGAGCGCGGGCGCGTCGTTGATGCCATCGCCCATGAATCCGACCACATGTCCCTTACTTTGCAGGGCATGGATAATGCTTTCCTTTTGCGCCGGCGCGAGTTTGGCAAAGATGCTGGTCTTCTCAGCCGCATCTGCCAATTCCGCTTCGCTCATTTTTTCAATTTGCGAGCCAAGCAAAATGTTTTCAACAGGCATACCCACTTGCTTGCAAATGTAAGCTGTGACAATATCATTATCGCCCGTCAAGATTTTGACATTCACATTGAGCGTCTTCAGGCGCTTCAACGCTTCCATCGTCGAATCTTTCGGCGGGTCAAGAAAAGCCATGTACCCAAGCAGCGTTAAATCTGATTCATCCTGTACGCTGTAATGCGGCGCATCGTTCTCCCCTGAAAAGATTCGGTACGCGACCGCGATCACACGGAAACCTTCTTCATTCAATTCCTTGATGCGGCGCTTGCGATGTTCATCGTGTTCCGCCGTCACCTCCATAATTTCGCCTTCAATTTCCACATGTGTGGAAAGGCGCATGATTTCCTCAACCGCGCCTTTGCAGATCAGAATTTGCTGATCTTGATTATTCTCCAAAATCACCGACATGCGGCGGCGCTTAAAATCGAAAGGCAATTCGTCGATCTTGTGGAAGTTTTCATCCACTTGAAGTACGTCACTCAACTCGCCATGATTCAGGATCGCCTCATCCATCAGGTTCTTCAAACCCGTTTGATGATAACTATTCATGTATCCGTAATGCAGAATGCGTTTGCTTTCATTGCCGCGCACATCAATATGCCGTTCGAGAATAATTTTTCCCTGCGTCAGCGTGCCCGTTTTATCAGTGCAGAGCACATCCGCCGCGCCGAAGTTCTGGATCGAGTTCAGGCGTTTGACAATCACCTTTTTATCCGCCATCGCCATCGCGCCCTTCGACAGATTCACGGTCACGATCATCGGCAACATTTCAGGCGTTAACCCAACCGCCACCGCCAGCGCGAACATGAACGCCTCCAGCCAGTTATGCTTGCTCAACCCGTTCAGCAAAAAGACGGCTGGCACCATCACCACAATAAAGCGGATCATGAGCCAGGTGAATTTATTGATACCCTTGTCGAAACTCGTCACCTCGCGCTCGCCCACAATGCTGGCAGCCAGTGACCCAAAATATGTTTTATCGCCAGTGTGGATGACGACCGCCGTAGCCGTTCCGCTTTCGACATCTGACCCGAGAAAACAGATATTCGTCAACTCAAGCGGATTCCGCATCTCTCCCGACGCCGGGGCTGAATCCCGCTCAACGGGCATTGACTCACCCGTCAGTGCGGACTGGTTCAAAAACAAGTCCTTGGCGGTCAGCACGCGCACGTCGGCGGGCACCATATCCCCAGCCGCCAAACGGATGATGTCGCCAGGCACTAACATCCTGAGCGGCACTTCCATATCCTTGCCATCGCGCACCACGGTCGCCGCCGTGCTGACCATTGCCTTTAGTTTTTCGGCGGCATTATCGGCGCGCAATTCCTGAAAGAAACGCAGCACGATGCCCAACAGCACCATCACGAAAATAACAATGGTCGCCCGCAAATCGCCTGTGAGATACGAAACAACGCCCAGCGACGCCAGCAGAATCACCAGCGGATTCTTGACGTTATCCACCAACCGCATCAAAAGGGACTTGGGTTTTTCGCGCGCGATCTCATTCAGCCCAACCTGATTGGCGCGCGTATCGGCTTCTTCGGTGTTAAGTCCGCTTGAGCGCGAGTCGAGTTTCTTGAGAACCGCGTCAACATTTGCCTGTGCATTTTCGATCAGTTGATTTGAAAAATTAGTTTCATTCCCACTCATGAGTTTATTCGGATGCTGCAATTGCTTGAGAACATGCCTTGGTAGTTCCATTTTGCGCCTCGTGTTTGATGACTGCGATAAGTGTACCGCAAATGAGCACGAAGACCTGGCTATCCAAATGACTCGCATCGCGCAAAAAAAAGACTCTCGAAATTACTTAGAGAGATATCATGTGAGCTTATCCCCCGTCATTTTCCGGCTTATCGGCTAAAATATGCCCCATGCGATCTAAAGATTTGAAATATCTCGGCTATGGGTTTGGGATTGGCGCACTGGTAGCCAGTCTTTTTTTTGCGGGCTACTTCTTCATCCCACAAATTAATGTTTCAGGCGGAAATTCATTGTTTGGTGTTCAAAACATACCCAGCCCGGTGAACACACAGACCCTTCAATTCACATCCACGTTGACATCCACATCCACGGCAACCGCGACGATTACCGCCAGCCCGACGCTCACCTTCACGCCGACGCTTGTCCCTGCGCCTACCGCCACATTAACCGTAACAGAAATGATGATCGCGAACGGAGAGATCGCCATCACAGGTCCGCTAACGCGGGAACAGCAGATCAAATTATATGAAGCCTCGCTCTTTTTTATCGCGCCGACCTACGAACTAAGCAAGCAGATGTCTGTGCTGATCAATAACGCCCGCTTTTCAGACCCGAATACCACCTGTGGACCGTTGTCACTCGCCATCCTGAAAAGGGCTGGCATCTTGAGCGAAGACCTTGTGGCGCATAGCTTCTTCCTGATTAATCCCGACCTTGGGAAAGATCGCGCAGTTATTGCATCCGTATTTCCAAAAGAAAAATATTCAGACAAAAGATATAAAGTGCGGATCGACCAATTCGACTGGAAAACAAATCCGCTGGCAGCCGGAGATTTCGTTTACATTTACTCAGGAACAGGCGGAAATTTTGAACACATGCTCATTGTCAACCGCGTAGATAGCCAGGGACGAGCCTACTCGGTGACAAATTACAACACCGCACAGGGGTTTGTCATCAACGAAGCCCTGCTCTACGACCCGGCAGACTCAAATGCAGGTTTATTCTCTTTGTGGACGGAAAAACAATTTGCAAAACTTGGTTCCACAGGCTATGCAGGATTTGAAGTTTGGCGATTAAAGGAAAACCAATGACATCACAAATAAAAGCGGTTATCTTCGATTTTGGCGGCGTATTGATCGGATGGGATCCGCGCAATTTATATTCCCGATTTTTTCCAGAGCAGCCCCAGGCGATGGAAGAGTTTCTGGCAGAGATCAGTTTCATGGAATGGAACGCGCAACAAGACAAGGGACGTCCATTCGCTGAAGCCGTTGCGCTGCTTTCAAAACAATTTCCGCATCGCGCACAATTGATCAGCGCATATCAGGAAAACTGGAAAGAATCGCTGACAGGCGTAATCGAAGGAACGGTTGAACTTCTGCGGGCGCTTAAGGAAAAAGGCTGCCCTTTGTATGGCTTGAGCAATTGGTCAGCAGAAACCTTCGGGATTGTCCGCCATGAATTTGAGTTTCTCAACTTGTTTGACGAGATCATCCTTTCGGGCGAAGTGAAATTGATCAAGCCGGAACCTGAAATATTTATACTTTGTCTGCAAAAAATTGGCAAGCCAGCCAGCCAATGTCTCTTCATTGACGACTCGGAAACCAACATCATCGCTGCAAAAAAATTGGGCTTCGACACCGTCCATTTCATTTCACCTGAACATTTGAAAAACGAATTGCAAATCCGTGAATTATTGTAAGGCGCGCCACATCACAACACATGAGGAAAACATGAACCTGAAACAACACATTGAGATCATGCTGCCGGCAATCGAAAAAGAACTCCAGGATCAAGTTGCGCGTCTTGACGCCAGCCATACACGTCAATTTCACGAGATGCTTACCTATCATATGGGCTGGACAGGCGAAGGCGCGGGGCGTGAAGCCACAGGCAAACGAATCCGACCGCTGATCGTCCTGCTTGCCACTGCGTCCGCAGGAGCTGACTGGCAGCATTCCCTGCCAGCGGCGGCGGCTGTGGAACTCGTGCATAACTTCAGTCTCGTGCATGATGACGTGCAGGATAATTCTGAGAAACGCCGCGGACGGGAAACTGTCTGGAAAAAATGGGGCGTGCCGATGGCGATCAATGTCGGGGACGCAATGTTCGTCATGTCGAATCAGGCAGTTATGGATTTGGTCAAAACGCACCCTGCTTCGACCGTGGTGCGGGCCGCCACGATTTTGCATGATACCTGCCTCGACTTAACCCGCGGCCAATTCCTGGACATGTTCTACGAAGAGCGCAACGATCTCAGCCTTGAAGATTACTGGCCAATGGTCGGCGGGAAAACCTCTGCCCTGCTCTCTGCCTGCACGCAAATCGGTGCGTTGCTGGGGAATGCAGGAGAAGCGGAGCAGGAAACCTATCGTCAATTTGGCTATCACCTCGGGCTTGCGTTTCAAGTACAGGATGACATCCTCGGCATCTGGGGCGACGAAGCCGTGACAGGTAAATCCGCCGCCAGTGATTTGGTGGAAGGAAAGAATTCTCTGCCAGTGCTGTATGCACTGGGCAAACAGGATAAATTTGCAAAACGATGGAAGCAGGGACCGATTACCGCCAGCGAAGTAAAAGCAGTTGCCGCACAACTTGAAGAGGAAGGCGGCAGGAGTTATGCAGAGGAAATGTCTGAGAAGGAAACGCAAATTGCGCTGAAATATCTGAACGAAGCCAATCCACGCGGCGCGGCGGGCGAATCCATGCTTGAGTTGGCAAACATGCTCCTGAAACGCAATCAGTGAAAAGAACTAATTTCAGTATTAATCCAATTAGAACTGTTTGCATAATCAAAAAAGACCCGCAAAATTTGCGGGTCTTTTTTGATTATCATCTACTATGGGTTCGGATAAGCGGCTGTAGTTGGAGTTGTCGTTCCAGAATTGACTACCACCGTAAGCCCATCCCCAAACGTCTGTCCTTTGTCATTGGACAATCTCCATGTGCCTGTAATACTCCCTGTGGCAGATGAGGAAGTCAGAATAACCGAAATATCTGCAGACTCACCTGGGTTCACAACTTTTCCGATGACAGTAGCCTTTCCGCCCAGGCTGTCTCCAGAAACATAAACAAGTTTATATGTTGCCGTCCAGGCACAGGTGCCGCTATTGGAAACCTTCCAGGTCTTGGTAAAAGACTGTCCTGCTGGAATAGTGGTCCCGTCGGGGATGGTCACATCGCTAAGATAAACGGCAACGTCACAGCCAGTTGTGACGGTCCCAGCCGGAGGTTTGATAGTCGGCAAGAGAATAGGCGTTGACTGCTGCAAGGTTGGCCCGGCAATCAGAGTCGGAGCAACGGTTGCCGTACCTAAAGTTGGGTTGGGCGTTGCAGAGGTCATCCCAGCCTGCAAAGTCTGCTGTTGAGCCGCAACTGTTGCTGCGGCGTTTGTATAGATCGCGTTGACATCATCCACGGCAGTATTCTTCGAGCCGCCAAAAGCAAGTGAAAGCGTGATAATCCCGGCAACAACAAGGACCGCAACGCCTGACCATAAAACAATCGTTCTCGTTTTCATATCCATTACATTTTCTCCTTTTAACAAGGTCGGGATTATAGCGTGAAGGGAATACCAAATTAGAATCGATTCGCCTATAAATGCCCTACCCTTGGCATATGATTGTATACCACTTTCACTATTCGCATGAATCGTGTCGCTCCGAGAAAGCGTATGGCGTACTTTACACAGACGAATCCCCCGTAAATTGGTTCCCAGCGGTCGTGTAGGGTAAAATCAAGGCATGCTTATTTATGATCTAGATTTCCCCACCCTTACCAACCTCCTGAAAGAATGGGACGAACCCGCCTACCGCGCCAAGCAGGTCTGGCAGGGACTGTATCAACATTTATATAATTCGCCTGAGCAATTCACCACGCTATCCAAACCTCTGCGCGAAAAAATGAAAACGCTGGATTTCGCAGGCATGACTCCCACGCTCGTGCAAGATTCCAAAGATAAACAAACGCGCAAAACCCTGTTCAAATTGCCCGATGGACATCTGATCGAATCTGTGCTCATGCGCTACGACCCCGATTCCAGCGCTACCCACGGACGCCGCACGCTTTGCATCTCCACGCAGGCAGGTTGCGCCATGGGCTGTGTCTTCTGTGCCACAGGTCAAATGGGATTCAGCCGCCACCTCAGCAGCGGCGAGATCGTCGCACAGGTCATGTATTATGCCAACCTGCTGCATCAAGAAGATTTAGCCGTCACGAATATTGTCCTGATGGGCATGGGCGAACCCTTCCACAATTACGACAACACCATGGCCGCCATTGATCGACTCAACGATGCCGATGGATACAACTTCGGCGCGCGGCGCTTCACCATCTCAACCGTTGGGCTGGTTCCAGCCATCAGGCGTTTTGCTGACGAAAGGCGGCAAGTCAACCTTGCCATCTCCCTGCACGCCACGGATGACAAATCCCGCACAGAGATGATGCCGATCAACAAACGTTACAAGATTGCAGAAATTCTGGAAGCCTGCCAATATTACGTCACACAGACCAGCCGTCGCGTCACCTTTGAATGGGCGCTGATCCACGGCGTCAACGACACCCCTGAAGTCGCAAAAAAACTTGCTTCGTTGTTACGCGGCTTGATGTGCCATGTCAACGCCATCCCCCTCAACCCGACTGCGGGCTACGAAGGTGAAGCCACATCCAAGGAACGGGCTTTGATATTCAAAGAGACCCTGGAGCAGGCGGGAATTCCCTGCACGATCCGCATGAGACGCGGGACTGATATCCAGGCGGGCTGTGGTCAACTAGCCGGGACTGTTTCTTCTTCAAAGTAAATTGAAAATAAAAAAACTCACAGCAAATATTGACTACACGTAATTTGTAAATATATCAGTATGAGTGGGTCTACTTCATAAAGACCTCCGGCAACGATATGTTTATCGCATATTTAATTTCTTGTCAGAACTGATTGATTAAAGTATAGTCAGTCATCTTTTTCTAATGGTGAACTCAATGGAACAAAAACAAAACTGGCTTGAACGCCCCCTCCACCCTGCATTTCCCAAGTTAACCAACGAACTCGCGATCTTTATAGCCATCATCCTGCTGGCGATTATCACCCGTTTTTATAATCTCGGCGCGCGTGTTATGAGTCACGACGAAAGTTTGCACACTTATTTTTCGTGGCTGCTTTATCGCGGACAAGGCTATGAACATTCGCCCATGATGCACGGGCCCTTTCAATTTCACATCATCGCACTCACCTACTTCCTGTTCGGCGTAAGCGATTTCACGGCGCGCATCCCCGCGGTAATGTTCAGCATCGCCACCGTCTGGATGGTCTGGTACTGGCGCAGATACCTCGGTAAATGGGGCGCGTTGATCGCGGGCTTCCTTTTGGTCATCTCGCCATTCATGCTTTATTACGGCCGCTATGTCCGCAACGAATCCTTTGTCGGCTTTTCCGGCATCGTCATGTTGTATGCCATGCTTCGTCATCTCGAAATGGGCGGCAAAAAATATCTCCTGCTTCTAGCCGCTTCACTCTTCCTACACTACACATCCAAAGAAACATCTTTTATTTACACCGCGCAGGCACTGCTTTTTCTTGCCATTTATTTCATCGCACAAGTCACGCGCCGCCCCTGGAAAGACGCAGAGAAAGACTACCGCATCTTTATTATCGCGCTCGGCATCACAGTTTTATTCGCGGGATTAACCATAGGATATGGACTCTACATCCGCGACACGTCTGCCCTGATGGGCAGTGAGACTGCCATGCCAGCCGACCCCAACGCGACAGGCTCGCCTCTGACTCCGCCCACAGCGGGTTCCCTTTCCCCGACATTGATCGTCCTCGCCCTGGCAGTTTTTGCGTCGCTCGTTGTCGCCGCCGTATTCTTAATCCGAGGATACACATGGGAAAAAATCCGCAACGAACGTTCATTTGACCTGCTCATGGTCTGCGGGACAATCGTGCTACCCATGCTTTCCCCCTTCCCTGTCAAATGGCTGGAAGGCTGGCTAAAGGTCTCCATCCCCACCACCGCGCCCGAAGTGCAAGCTATGAGCACAGATATCCGCTCGATTTCGGTCATAGTTGGATTTCTGGCACTCATGTTTATCATCTCCATTGTGGTCGGCTTGCTTTGGAACAAGGAAAAATGGTGGCAGGCAGCGTTGGTCTTCTGGGTTCCCTTCACCATTTTATATACAACCGTCTTCACAAAAGGCGCAGGCTTCTTCACAGGCACAATCGGCTCACTCGGATATTGGATCGTGCAACAAGCTGTGGCGCGCGGCAGTCAACCCTGGTATTTCTACGTGCTAGTCCAGATCCCAATCTATGAATTCCTGCCGGCGCTGGGACTTTTCCTCGCCATCATTATGGGGCTGCGAAGAAAAATCAAACCCAAGATCGAAGAAGTCGAAGGTGATGAAGTCATCGGTCTTCTGGAAGAAACGGTCTCAGACACGGAAGAAAAGAATTTCCCCAACATGTTCAGCCTGCTTGTATGGTGGAGCATCACCAGCGTTATCGTCTTCTCGTATGCCGGTGAAAGAATGCCCTGGCTCACCTATCATATGGCATGGCCCATGATCCTAATCACAGGCTGGGCGCTGGGACGCCTGCTGGACACAATGGATTGGGCAAAACTAAAAGAACAGCGCGTCCCGCTGACACTCGCCGCACTCGCAATTTTTATCGTCGGCGTCACGGGAATGATCCTTGCGCTCAACGGGTCAACTCCCCCATTCCAAGGAAAAGAACTGGCGCAATTACAAGCCACAAGCACATTCCTCCTGCCATTGATCGCGACCATCTTAAGCGCCGCGGGTGTCGTCTATCTCTTTCGCGAATGGACATTCCAGGAGATTAGGCACGTATTCGTGCTCGTGTTCTTCGCCTTACTCGCGGTGCTGACAGGCCGTGCCGCATTCCGCGCCTCTTACATCACTTACGATCAGGCGACAGAATATCTTGTCTACGCGCATGGCGCAACAGGCATCAAGGAAGTCATAGCGCAGGCAAAAGAAATCTCGGAACGCACCACCGGCGGAATGGGAGTCGCGTTAGCCTACGATGCCAGCGCGCCCGATACCGGCGTCTCTTGGCCTTTCGTCTGGTATCTGCGTGACTTCACCCAGCAAACTTCATTTGACAAGCCCACCCGCTCACTACGAGAATCGGTAGTTGTCATTGTTGACGAAAAAAACTTCGACAAGATTGAGCCTGCGCTCGGTCCCGGTTATTACCGCATGGATTACATCCGCATGTGGTGGCCGATGCAGGATTACTTTAGTTTGTCCTCTGATCGCGACGCAAACCAGCCATTCGCGGAAGATTACGCATGCAAGGGAATGCTTGGCTTCTTGAAACTGGCAAAATCAAAAGATTACACACCTTTCTGTGAGGCATTCACCAACCCCGCCATCCGTGCCGGTATTATTCAAATCTGGCTCGACCGCGACTATACCAAATATGCGGCAGCAAAAGGCCGCACAGACCTGACGCTCACCACATGGAATCCCGCAGACAAAATGCGCCTTTACATCCGCCAGGATGTTGCCGCGAAGATGTGGAATTATGGCATTGCGCCAACCGTTCTGGAAACAGTGAAAGATCCAACAGAAGGAAAATATATTTCACTTCCGGCTGACCTTGTTTTGGACGTTACGCTGGAAAATCCAATCGGGTTGAATGCGCCGCGCTCGCTTGCTTTTGCAAAAGACGGCACGGTTTATGTTGCCGACTCTCGCAACAACCGCATATTACACCTGAATGCGGAAGGGAAAATCCTGCACGAATGGGGCACATTTGCGGACGGCGTAGGAACTCCGGTGGGACCAGGAACGTTCAATGAACCCTGGGGCATTGCAATTGGACCTGACGGTTCAGTCTATGTGACGGACACATGGAACCATCGCGTGGAGAAATTCACAGCGGCAGGCAAATTCATCACCGCCTGGGGCATCTTCGGTCAAGGGGAAACACCCGATTCGTTCTACGGTCCGCGTGGATTGGCAGTGGATGCCGAGGGGCGTGTATATGTCACAGATACCGGAAACAAGCGCATCGCGGTGTTCGACGCGAACGGAAATTTCATCACAGACTTTGGCTCCGCTGGCTTCGATCCAGGCCAGTTCGATGAGCCAGTCGGTATCGCCGTTGATAAAAACGGAACCGTCTATGTTGTAGACACATGGAATCAACGTATTCAGACTTTTACGCCGGTTGAAACCGAAGGACAATTGTCATTTGTTCCTGAAAAACAATGGGACGTTTACGGCTGGTTCGGACAGTCGCTGGACAACAAGCCATTCATTGCAGTGAATGATGATTTACATGTGTTCATCACCGATCCTGACGGATACCGTATCATGGAGTTTGACCAAAACGGTGCGCTCATCCGCGTTTGGGACGATCTCGGCTCCGACTCAAGCCTCGGATTACCCTCAGGCATCGCAATAGATAGTGAAGGGCATATTTGGGTCACAGACAGCACAAACAATCGATTAAGGCGATATACACTGCCATAATGCTCCTACTACAAACACAAAGAGCGCAGGGAAAATCCTTGCGCTCTTTGTGTTTGTGTCATAAGTCACACAATAAGTGTGACTTATGTGCTGAAAATGTAATTTTTTATGGTGGTATAATTGCCCCGCTGTAAAATAAAACATCCCCCGAGGGAGAATAATGAAACTCCACGAATACCAATCCAAAACAATTTTTTCGAAGTATGGCATCCCAATTCCAAAGGGACGAGTTGCGGCTACCGCTCAGGAAGCAAAACAAATTGCTGAAGAGCTTGGCGGCCGCGTTGTCATTAAAGCACAAGTGCTGGTGGGCGGACGCGGTAAAGCAGGTGGCGTAAAACTCGCCAAAGACCCTGCCGAAGCCGCTCAGCTTGCCGCGCAGATACTGGGCATGGAAATCAAAGGCTTGCCCGTTCGTAAAGTGCTTGTGGATGAGGCTTCTGCCATAGATCAGGAAATCTACTTTTCCATTACCAATGACCGCGCCGCAAAGAAGCCCGTTATGATTGCTTCTGCCGCAGGCGGCATTGATATTGAAGAAGTGGCCGCAAAAACACCTGATAAGATCGTCAAGAGTCACATTGACCCACTGCTCGGTCTGCGTGAATATCAAGCGCGTGACGTTGCAGTCGCCATGGACTTACCCCGTGAGTACATGAAAGACTTTGTGAAAATCGCCATGGGACTATGGGAAGTTTACAAAGCCACCGATGCAACGCTTGCCGAGATCAACCCGCTGGTGATTACGAAAGACAAGAAAATGGTTGCACTCGACGGCAAGATGATGATCGACGACAGTGCGCTCTTCCGTCAGCCTGACTTGAACGAAATGCGCGACACAGACGAAGATGATCCCGCCGAGATTGAAGCCCGCAAGTACGGACTCTCCTTTATCAAACTCGATGGCAACATCGGATGCATGGTCAACGGCGCAGGTCTGGCCATGACCAGCATGGACGTGATTAAACTCTTCGGCGGCGAACCAGCCAACTTCCTTGATATCGGCGGCGGCGCAGACGCAGAGAAAGTAGCCGCAGCCATGCGCATCATCCTCACCGATCCAAACGTAAAAGCCGTGTTGTTCAATATCTTTGGCGGCATTACCCGCTGTGACGAAGTCGCAAAAGGCATCCTCGCAGCCATGGAAGAAGTAAAACCAAAGGTTCCGATGATCGTACGCCTTGTCGGCACAAATGCGGAAGAGGGACGCAAACTGCTGGAGAACGCGAACATGATCACCGCCGAAACACTGGCAGATGCGGCGAAAAAATCTGTAGAAGCCGCGAAAAAAGGGAAATAAACCATGAGCATCTTAGTAGATAAAAACACACGCCTGATCATCCAGGGCGTTACGGGTAACGAAGGTTTATTCCATACCACTCAAATGGTTGCGTACGGCACAAACGTTGTCGGCGGCGTGACCCCAGGCAAAGGCGGCGAATGGGTATTGGATGGAAAACTTCCTGTCTTTGACTCTGTCAAGACAGCCAAGGAAGCCACAGACGCAAACGCGACCATTATCTTTGTTCCCGCTCGTTTCGCCGCAGACGCCATGTTCGAAGCCGCAGACGCGGGCATCCCGCTCATCATCTGCATCACCGAAGGCGTACCAGTGCAGGATATGATGCGCGTGCGCAATTACCTCGACCAGAAGAAAGTCCGTCTGGTTGGACCAAACTGCCCCGGTTTATTAACTCCCGGCGAAGCAAAGGTTGGCATCATTCCCGGCAACATTGCCATTCCCGGCAATATTGGCGTGGTCTCCCGCTCTGGCACCCTCACCTACGAAGTGCTTTATGCCATGAAGAACCTCGGCATGGGCGCATCCACTTGTGTGGGTATCGGCGGCGATCCGGTCAACGGCACAAACTTCCTTGATGTGCTTGAAATGTTCGAGCATGATCCCAAGACCGAGAAGGTCATCATGATCGGCGAGATCGGCGGAAATGAAGAAGAAAGAGCCGCGCAATACATCGGAAGCAAAATGACCAAGCCCGTCGCAGCCTTCATCGCAGGTCTAACTGCCCCTGCCGGAAAACGCATGGGACATGCCGGCGCGATTATCGAAGCCGGCGCAGGCACTGCCGCAGACAAGATCAAGGCGCTTGAAGCCGCTGGCGTGAAAGTCGCCAAACACCCGGAAGAAATTCCGACCCTCTTATAGTAAACAAAAACATCATGTCGTTGCGAGGGCGCTTTTCCCAAAGCAATCCCCACAACATCGGAGTTTGCTTCGTCGGAAAGACAAAATGCCCTCCTCGCAACGACATAGGACTGAAACACATAGAGCCGCCCTTTCGGGCGGCTCTACAGTTATAATCACTTAGTTGATTAATTACTTCTTGTGCGAGTCAATGTACTTGGCGGCTTCGCCAACGGTCGTGATCTTCTGAGCATCTTCGTCGGAAATTTCGGCGCCGAACTTATCCTCAAAAGCCATGATCAACTCAACGAGATCGAGCGAATCAGCTTCGAGGTCCTCACGGAAACGAGCATCGGGATTGATCTTCGCCTCATCCGCGCCGAGCAAATCCTTTACAATTATTACGAGTTCACTATATGTGTCAGACATGACAGCCTCCTGTTTATAATTTTGACTGGCTTATTGTAATCGGTCTATAAACCGTGTCAAGCCAGTGTTATCTATATCACAGTCAGGAACACTACCCCATGACAAAAGTTTCGCCCATAGACCAGAGAAAAGCAGACCACATCAAGATCAACTTGGAGCAGAACGTCCACTCAGGGCTGACCACCGGACTTGAAAACTACAGATTCGTCCACGAGGCATTGCCTGAACTCGACTTAAATCGCATCGACGCAAGCCTCAGCCTGTTCGGCAAAAAATTGCATTCGCCAATCCTGATCAGCTCGATGACCGGCGGCACATCCGCCGCAGAGACGATCAACCTGCGCCTAGCGGAAGCTGCACAGGAATGCGGCATCGCCATGGGAGTCGGCTCACAGCGCGCCGCCATTGAAAATCCCGATCAGGCACAAACCTTCCGTGTCAGAACCGTTGCGCCCAATATTTTGCTCTTTGCCAACCTCGGCGCAGTGCAGCTCAATTACGGCTATGGCATTGACCAATGCCGCAAAGCCGTGGACATGATCCAAGCCGATGCGTTAATTCTGCATCTCAATCCCCTTCAAGAAGCCGTACAGGACGCAGGCGATACCAATTTTGCAGGACTGGCGAAGAAGTTAGAAGTAATAAGTAACAAGTTAGAAGTCCCTGTGATAGTAAAAGAGGTTGGTTGGGGTATTTCCGAGCGGACAGCAAAACTGCTCGCCGATTGCGGCGTGCAAGCCATTGACGTGGCAGGCGCGGGCGGCACGAGTTGGTCACAGGTGGAAATGCACCGCGCCCCCGACGAATTCACCCGTCAGCTCGCCGCAACCTTTGTCGGCTGGGGAATTCCCACCTCCGAATCAATTTTGAATGTGAAGAAAGCCATCCCAAGTATGACCGTCTTCGCCAGCGGCGGCATCAAAGACGGACTCGATATTGCCAAATGCATTGCCTTAGGCGCAACCTTTGGCGGAATGGCAGGACAGTTCCTGAAAGCCGCTGCAATCTCAACAGATAACGTTATCGAGATGATAAAGCTGACACAGCGCCAGATCGAAGTCACCATGTTCGCTTGCGGGGCTGGAACGCTTTCAGAATTGACGCGAGATAAATTAGTGGTTGAATGATTATCGATCAGACAAAAATATGGTGACTGGATGAATCTAAGCTGGAAAATCCCCAAATTGCTAACCGCATTGTTCATAACAGTCTTGTTGCTTTTTTATATCTGGGTATTTTATCAAGGACGAATCAATTCATCTCTAACACCAGATACACCCACCGTTATCGCTAACAATGGATTTGTGGTGAATATCCCACAAAAAGCACTCTGGAGAAATTATGTGACAGCCTCAGTCGAGGCAACCACTGGAACAAATTGTGGATTGATCTACATCTCTCCATCGGGCAAAACCAACCAAATGGATACGACAGCAAATCCTAGCGGACTATGTGAATGGAGATGGAAAATCGAGGAAACACAAGGCAAAGGTTCAGGAAGATTGATATTTACTATTGAAGGAAAAAGCGAGACACATTTCATGGAAATATGGTCCGCCTTCTAATGGCGAAAAATGAACCACACGCCCCGCGCCGACTGGCACGGGGCAAATTATGAACAGGAAAGAAAGCCCTTCGACTGCGCTTCGCTCAGGGCCAAAATTTCAATTACTTCTACATCTCACAATGCGAGCCAGGTACCAAGTCCCTTGTCTCGCGCGCGGCGGTAAATCTCCGGCGCAACCGCCATATCGTCCATTGCAAGTCCGAGGTTGATTGCCAGGGTGCGCTCTTTCTCGTCCTTGCGACCGGGTTTCAGCCCGGCGACCAGTTCGCCCAAGTCAGCGTAGGGATCGGGGGTCTGCTGGAAATATCCAACCGATTTGTAGTATTGGAATTGCGCGTGATCGTCAGTGCTGATGCGATCCATCTGCGCCAAAGCCGCGCCAGTCCAGTAGGAATCGAAATCCACCGCTGAACCATATGCGCCGGGTCTCAGCCAATCTTTTTCGATGGCAGGGGTCGGATGCTTCAAGATCGGACCGGAGGTGACCACCAAGTCCGAATCAACCACAGCTTGCTTCGGCTCCTTCACACCGATAACCTCAAAGTCAAAGCGCGCCTTCATATCCGCGATGAATTTTTCCTGCACATCCGGCATAATATCGTAGGCATAAGCCCGCTGGATCGAAAACAGGCAGGCGAGGGCTTCCAAGTTCGTACGTCCCTGAACGCCGCATGCCAGAATGCCAGCCGTTGCAGATTCAGGGCGAGCCAGATACTTCGCAGAAAGCGCAGAGGCCGCGCCGGTGCGCATGGCTGTGATCCATGTGCAGTCCATGACGACATACGGGATGCCGGTCTCAACATCGTTCAGAATGAGCAGACCTGTGATGTAGGGCAATCCACGTTTGAAATTCTCCGGGTAGCCGCTGACCCACTTGATGCCCGCCGAGCGCATCGCAGGGATGTAAGCCGGCATGGCATGGATGAATGCGTCGGGCATGGTATGGATTCCGGGCTTGGGCGGCATTTCCACCTTGCCGTTCCCCTTTTCCTTGAAGGCTTTTTCGAGCAGTTCGATGATTTCCTTCATGGGCAGGTCAACCGTTTCAACGTCGGCGCGTGACAAATAGAGAACTTGCTGTTCAGACATTGGAAGCTCCTTGTGGAATGATATATAGCTGATTATACGACCAGCACGATAAGAATGCTTTTATCCCAAAGTTTGAGTTGATTGTAAATTATCTGTATTTGAGATTTCGAGCCTGAAAATAACCTGGCGTATAATAGACTAAACAGGAAACTATAACCAACTCATGAAATTATATTCGTACACCTTACGCTATGATGACGGTGCCGCTCCCAATTCATTCTGGGGCGTCTGCTCGCTTGTAATCCGCAAACCCGCCATTCGCCTAGCCGCCGAAGTGGATGATTGGATCGTCGGGCTGGGATCAGCCAAGTCACCCATGGGCGATATCTCAGACCATGTCGTGTATGCCATGAAAGTCACCAGCAAAATGACGCTGGAGGAATACGATCAATTCTGCAAAACCTTTGTCCCAAAGAAAAAGCCAGACTGGCGCAACCGTGACTATCGCATGCGCATGGGCGATTGTATTTATAACTATGTCGCAGGTCCCAACAACCCGACCCTGCGAACGGGAATTCACACCGAAGAAAACAGGGAAAAAGACTTGAGCGGACTGTACGCCCTGGTCTCCAAGCAATATTATTATTTTGGAGATCAATCCGTCAAATTGCCAGACAACCTGCGCCCCATCATGCACACAACCCAAGGTCACAAGTCGGATGCCAACCAGGAATATGTTGACTTATTCGTAAACTGGATCGAAAGTTTGGACATCGTCCCCAACAAAGCCATCGGCGAACCGCAACTCAAAAAACAATACACACTTGAAAAAGAACTTCAAGCCATCTGCTCCATGCGCGACGCGGAAGAAGATGAGTAGCTGTCCTTCGACTCACCTGCACTGCGCGCAGGCGCAAGTGTCGCTCAGGACGAAAGATGTAAATCGAATAATCTATTAACCAAGATGAGGGATGAAGTTCATGGCTTCATCCCTCATCCTTCATAATTCATCCTTGCAATTTTACTTTTCCGTAATTGCAATCGTCTCAATCACGTCACCTTCAAAAGTGGGACTTTGCTGTGGATCGCGGAGGGTAATGGCGTTGACCACATCCATGCCTTCAACCACCTGACCAAAAATAGTATATCCGCCGTTTAGTTGTTCCGTTGGTCCAAACGTGATGAAGAACTGACTGCCATTGGTATCCGCTCCGGCATTTGCCATTGCCATGACGCCCGCTTTGTCAAAAGTCAGGTCGCTGTTTTCGTTCACAAATTCATAACCGGGACCGCCCGAGCCTGTGCCTGTCGGGTCACCACCTTGTGCCATGAAACCTTCGAGCACGCGATGGAACGTCACACCGTCAAAATAGTTTTTGCACGCAAGAAACACAAAACTGTTGACAGTGATCGGCGCCTTGGAAGAATACAACTCCACAACGAACTCGCCGCCCTTCGCCATCTTGAAGGTCGCAAAATACTGCTTCGCTTGATCAACCTTCATGGGCGGGGCTGCGTTATATTGTTCCGCCGCAGCAATGGACTTAAACGCAGCGCACACGGTTTCGCTTCCAACATCTTCAACAACCGCAGAACTCACAACTTCCACTTTTTTGGGCATCAACTTGGAAATATACGGCCAGGCAACGAGCGCAACCACGATCACGATCATGGCAATCCCAACATACTGGATCGTCTTCTCAGTTTTTTGAACTTCCGCCTTGTTTACTTTTTTCTTTGGTGGCATACAAATTTCTCCTTGAAATGATTTGTCCGTATTATAACAACCTTGCGCGCATACCGGTTTTCTTGTATGCTTATCACACCATGCGAGAAAACTTCAAAAAACAAATTGCCATTCCGCAAGACCACGGCTCGTGGGTCTTCATTCTCAGCCCCTTGTTAATAGGTATCTTTGCGGGCGAAAAATTCAATTACGCCACCCTCAGCCTTACCATTGCTGCGATGTCTGCATTCATGATTCGCCAACCGATGACAGTCTTTGTCAAAGCGATCTCTGGCAGACGCCCAAAAACGGATCTTCCCGCCGCCCGTTTCTGGCTGCTGATCTATGGCAGTATTTCAGCCCTGGCATTGACCGTACTCATCCTAAAAGGCTTTGCTTATGTGCTCTATCTGGCAATACCAGGCGCTCCCGTATTCGCATGGCATCTGTGGCTCGTCAGCCAGCGCACCGAGCGGAAACAAGCCGGCATCGAAGTCATCGCCACGGGTGTGCTCTCGCTCGCCGCGCCCGCCGCGTACTGGGTCGCACTCGGCGGCTACAGTCCGCTTGGATGGTGGCTCTGGGCGTGGACGTGGCTTCAATCCTCGGCAAGCATTGTCTACGCCTATCTCAGGCTTGAACAGCGTGAATTGAAAGACCAGCCTGAAAACAAGGAATTATGGCGAATGGGCAAACGCGCGCTCATTTATACCTCCTTCAATCTATTCGCGTCGCTGATGTTAGGCTGGGCAAATCTCATACCGCAGCTCATCTTTGTCCCTTTTCTATTACAATGGATTGAGACACTTTGGGGCATCACCCATCCATCCATCGGATGGAAACCCACCCGCATCGGGGTGCGGCAACTCATCGTCAGTACACTCTGGACAATCTTATTCATCATTTGTTGGAGGTCATAATGGACGAGCTAAAATATGAACTACTCACCGAAGTACTCGGTCAAATGGAAGCCGAGATGCTAAAACTCTATTTTCAAGCCGAGGAGATCGAGGTGGTCTTGTTTGAGGAAGCAACTTCCTTCGATGTCATTCCGGTCACATTTGGCAGGGTGCAGATATTTGTCGAAAAGAAAAATGCCGAACAGGCGCGTAAATTACTTGAAGAATATGAGAACAAAACAGAAAATTCATAAAGGAGCAATATGAAAGACACTGTCATTCTTATTACAAGCAACGGCATGGGCAAAGCAGACCTGGCTTTACAACACAAACTAGCCGCCAAATACTTCGAATTGCTGATGCAAAATACAAACCTGCCTGCCGCGATTTGTTTTTACACAGAAGGCGTGAAGTTAACCGTCACGGGCTCGCCCGTGATTGAGCAACTCAAGGCGTTGGAAGCAAAAGGCGTACGCCTGATCCTTTGCTCCACTTGCCTTGAGTTCTACGGACTCAGCGAAAAAACACAAGTAGGCATCGTTGGTGGAATGTCCGACATCATTGAAGCGCAAACGAAAGCGGGCAAGGTTATTACCATCTGAAAATAACAGACTCTGAAAGTTTCAAGAAACCTTTAGAGTCTCCAGGAGCAAAAATGAATTTTGATCTAAACGACGAACAAAAGGCATGGAAGAAATCCGTCCACGCTTTTGTGGATGAAGTTGTCAAGCCCAAAGCGCGTGAAGTGGACGAAAACGAAGAATTCAACTGGGACGCAGTCCGCAAAGGCGGTCCCGTTGGCTTGCTTGGATTGAATATCCCTGAAGAATATGGCGGCTCAAATGTTGACATGATCTCCTGCGTCGTTGCGATGGAAGAAATCGGCTGGGGATGCGGCTCGACAGCACTAAGTTTCACCGCCCACAATGGACTTGGCACTGCGCCCATCGCACTCTACGGCACAGACGAATTGAAAAAGAAATGGCTGCCCCTGGTGGCAGAAGGCAAAAACAAACTCGGCTCGCTCGCGTTGACAGAACCCGACGCGGGGTCAGACATCCAAGGCGGCGTGACCACCAAAGCCGAAAAGCAGGGCGACGAATGGGTCATCAATGGCTCGAAGATGTGGTGTACGAATGCGGGGATCGCAGAGTACATTATCACATTGGTCCGCACCGACCCGAAAGGCGGATCAAAATCATTGAGTATGATCCTTGTGCCGACAGATGCAAAAGGGTTGACAATTGGCCCCGCCGAAAAGAAGATGGGCTTGCGCGGTTCCCCTGCCTACGGCATGACCTATGACAACGTGCGCGTGCCGCTCGGAAATCTAGTCGGCGTGGAGGGACGTGGTTTACAGCAAACCCTCGCCACCCTCGACTCGGGGCGCATCATCATCGGCGCCATTTCGCTGGGACTGGCACAGGCAGCTCTCGAAGAGTCGGTGAAATACGCCCACGAGCGCAAGGCATTTGGTCAAGCCATTGCAGAATTCCAAGCCATACAATTCAAATTAGCCAATATGGCAACCGAGATCGAACTGGCGCGCAATTTGCTTTACAAAGCCGCGTGGCTCAAAGATCAGGGACGCCCGTTCAGCAAGGAAGCCGCAATGGCAAAACTCTACGCCTCTGAAATGGCGGAACGCGTTTGCTATGACGCCATCCAAATCCACGGCGGGAACGGCTACAGCCGCGCATACCATGTGGAAAGAATGTACCGCGACGCAAGACTAATGACCATTGGCGAAGGCACCAGCGAAATTCTAAGATTGGTAATTGCAAGACATGTGCTGGCCGGGTAAATAAAAGCAGAAAATAAAAAAGTGGGTCACGCATAAACCGTGACCCACTTTTCACTTCTTACTTTTCACTTTCTCACAATTACCCAGGCAGTTCCATCTTCTGTCCTGATATTTTTTTCCCCATCCACGAATAATTTTACAATTTGATCTGGCGTTAGAAAGTGACTCCGCATCAGTAATAATTTTTCAGCAAGTGCAATCAACTTCACGCCAAAAGTGCGGATGTCTGGTTCTTCGATGACAAGCAAGCCGCCGGGTTTTAGCACGCGGAACATTTCACGCGCACTGTCAGCATGATGAATGACGTGGTGCAAAGCGTCCACCATGATGACGCGCTCGAAGGAACTGTCAGCGAAGGGTAATGATTCAGAACCGCCGCACACAGGCTGGAGCGTGGCACGCGGCGCTTTGTCCAGCATCCCATAGGAAACATCGGCAATGACCACTTCATCCACAAGATCGCGGATCGCAGATGAAACCCTGCCTGTGCCGCCGCCCACATCGAGCAGGCGTCCGCTTACCGGCAGGGCGGCAAGTTCGCGCATAATGCCAACTTTGGAATATGCTACACGTGCGTACAAAGGGGCAATCGCGGCGAAGTGATCGAAGGCTGGCATCAGGTTGTGATCAAATCCTTGATGTCTTCAAATATGGAGGGACCGATACCTGAAACATTCATAATATCTTCGATGGTTGAGAATGCCCCATTCGTATCGCGATAGTCAATAATTTTCTGGGCGGTGGTTGGACCAATACTCGGAAGGGCGATCAGTTCCTCCAATGTGGCAGTATTGATGTTCACCAGATCCGTGCTTGAATTATCTGTTGGGGTATCGGTCGCAGAGGATGGAAGATCAGTCGTGCCGCTTTCTGTTGATGGCGTACTTCCATCTTTATACGGAATTGCCAATTGCTGACCATCCTCAAGTAACTCGGCAAGGTTGAGCGCGTCCACATTGGCAGAGGCAAGCAAGCCACCTGCGGCGTCAATCGCATCCTGCACGCGCGCGCCTTCAGCGAATTCATACAAACCCGGGCGCGGCACTGCGCCAATGACATGCACGGCAACCGGCGCTTTGGTGGGCGCTGGCAACAATACAATCGTCTCTCCCGCTGGCGCACGTGAGACAAAGACAAGCACGCCCGCAAGCATAAAGCCTGCCATCACTCCAACCAAAACATACAAAGCGTTCTTCATACGAGTAATTTTACTCCAACTTCATCACAAGTAATTCTTCGCCTGACTTTCTGAACACATCGGCAATGGCAAATAATTTTTTCATCCGCGCGAAATAACGCGGACTTTGTTTCGCGTCAATCGATTGAAACCCAAATCTTTCATACATCGGGCCATTGTGTGAAACACACATCAAATACATTGGTCTGGGGTTTTCACGCAGCAGCATTTCGATCACGGCGCGCGCAAGTCCACGCCCGCGATGTTCGGGACTGACCGCAATCGAAGCCAGTTCGCGGATGTCTACCCCGTGAGGTTTGATCTGCCCGCAGGCGATCACCTGCCCATTTTCATTTAGCGCCACGACAAAACGCTTCCAATCCAACCCTGTGGGATTGATCCCGACTAAATTGATCAGGTCTTTAATTTGAGTTGATTCTGATTCCAATGCAGGACGAATGTTGTGATCGGTCATGTTGTTCAATCCTTTCTATATCACGCCTGCGGCGACAATAATGACAAACGTGGAAATGAACCAGTGAATGAGGAACGGCCAGAAAAAAGATTTTGTACGGTACGCCACCCAGCCAAAGGCAAATCCGCCAAAGATGGTGGAGAGGGTTTCAATATCGGGCTTGCCAATATGCGCCAGTGCAAATGGGACGGCTTGCAGCCACAGCGCGTCATGTCCAAACTTACGTACGTAGGCAAACAATATCCAACCGCGAAAGAAGAATTCCCAACCGATGAGGTCAAGGAAAGTTGTCCACGGCAATCCGGGCAAAAACCTTTCATAATAAATTCTCATGGTTGTGTTGCCACTTCCCAGATAATAAATGACGGGAGCCATGACGAGAATGCCAAGAGCGGTATAGGTCAGCCCTAATTTCCAATCGCCAAAAGAGAAGCCGTAGTCTTTTGGATTTTCACGAAACAAAATCAATATCAGTAAAAGCGGAATCGCAAAGTAAAGAATTAAACGATCCCAGTATTTGTAAACAGTGAAGGTATAGTAGTGGTCAACGATTAGCAGCAAGGTGCTGACAATCGTGACGGCTGCGATTTTCCAGTCGATATTTAGTTTTTTACCGAGTAGATATTTCATTCTACTTTTGGGCATTTGCACGCAAGGCTTTAATTCGCCGCGCAAGATAGGGTGAAAAATACCCTTCATACTTCTCCCACAATTCAGGGAGTTTCCAGTCATTACCCGTGACTTTTTTGCGGCAATTAACTGATCCGCAGAAACAATCAAATTCATCGTAGGGACCGCCGTCAGACATGGCGTAATCGAACATTACTTCTTCGCCTGCTTTAATATCGCGCAGGGCAACCAATCCAATTTGACCGAAGAATCCCAAATTGGGTTCGCAGGAATGATTGAAGCAATCGTTGGGTTCCTTCTCTTCGGCGGTGAGTAGATATAAATCCTCGTCCATTTGAAGAACGCGCTGGGTGAAACGCGGCATGGATGGATCAAGGTCATCCTTGCGGACAATGCGTCCGCCCCAGAGGGAAATAAGTTCACCTTTGGCAAGAACAGCGTTGGCAAAGACGCCGCATCCGCCTTCGGGATGGTCACGGGCATCGCATTTGGAGTTGAGATAGGAGAAGGAAGAATTAATCATGGCGGGATTATACAAGGGAAATAAAAACAAGCGGCAGTTTGATAGACTGCCGCTTGTTTTGAGCCTTATAAAATTATTTCGAACCTGTGCTGGCCACTTGTCTCATCCGCCCGTATTTTGAAGATTTTTGGCGAAAATTTCATCAGCCTATTTATCTCCCCCGTTCACCGCGGGGCTTCTGAATGATTACTTTCATCAAAAGGCACCGTTCGCAAGCGGCCAAAT
>Ga0105047_10002158_pt1 | contig 35147 bp, 27 predicted proteins | sample MAT04_FD_78384 | JGI IMG/M metagenome (GOLD analysis project Ga0105047, IMG submission 78384) | Freshwater microbial communities from Lake Fryxell liftoff mats and glacier meltwater in Antarctica - MAT-04 (megahit assembly) | ecosystem: Environmental > Aquatic > Freshwater > Ice > Liftoff... | reverse complement strand
AACAAATCGGAAAACACGCAGTTGTTGAGTTAAGCCATCCGACCAAACCTCTTACAACACTTTTTGCTGCTGGATCTTTAGTACATCACAGACATCGTACGGAAAGTGGGCTAGCAAGAAGCTGCATGATTATCGCTTTTCATCGAGCAGAAGATAATCCAGGTCAACTAGTTAGCCACTCGGCTTTAGAAAAGACAGCTGAAAAAGCAGATCCTCTCGCTCAAGCTTTGATAAAAAATTCTAACGGTTTAACTAAAAAAGATTTTATCACTACTTTAACACAACAATCCGACGAAATGATGAACTTAATGGATCGTCTTGTTAATTTAGAAGAAGCCGCTGAAGTTATCAATCCGGAAGCAAGGGAATTAAAAACAGAAGAAATTGAAAAATGGATTGAAACAAGTACAGAAGCGCCGACAGTTTTAGCAAAAAAATTGGAAGCAAATGTCGTTCCAATCGGTCAAGACCTCAACCGTGAAGAATTTGTAGAGAATCTCGGAAAAATGATGGCCTTCGATAAGCATGGGCCCCTTGACCTTATCCTCTATGCCGATTCGCATGAAGAAATAAGAAAATGGGCACGCAATCAAATACGCGAAAAAAATATTACTAAGCTAAACGACGAATTAGCAGAAAACTGGGCGCAGCTAATCAAAACACCTGATGAAGCAGATTTGAGAACACCTCTAGAGTTACAAGATATGGCCTATGCGCTTGCAGCTATTGCTAAAGAAAAAATGAGTAATCTTAACTTCACACCTCTGCTTAATCAAGCAGAAAAAATCTCGCCAAGTGATGCGATTCGCTCCACTCATCAGCTTTTATTAGATCTCGGAGAATCGATCGTGCGGTGCGAGGATGCTTCCGCATTTTTATCGACAAGCCTATTTATTTTTTGGGCGGCTGACACGTTAATGAGACTTGATCCGGATCAGGACGAAAATGTGAAAAAAATTGGAGAGAGCCTTTTACATAATTATGTAGCAACTGCGGTTCTTCTTGAAAAAGACCTAAGAAAAACGTAACAGCTCGGATACCCCTCCTTCATGGGGGTATCTAGGTCGGGGGTAGGTCATTTTTTCCCGGTCTCTATATCTCATTCACCAGTCGAATTCCCTGAGAGGTAATGGCAACATCTACAGGCCCATGTTTTTTAATGAAATTAGCTTGAGCCAGTAAAACGCAAATGGTATCCACGGCTTTTTTTTGCAAGCCTACCATCTGTCCGATCATGTAGCGATCAAGGGGGTCGCCGATGTTAGGTAATTTTAAAGCTTCCGCATGCAATGTAAGCATGAAACTTTCATCTTTTGTGCGTGCTTTTTGAGTCATTTTTATTCCTTATTTTTTTTAAGACGTGCGCTTTGCATTGTATCTTCTATGTAATATCCATTTTTATATATAAAATCGCGCAACCGGTCAGCCGACTGCCAATCTTTATCTTGACGCGCTTTTAAACGATTTTCAAAGGCTTTTTGAATCTCTGAAGGAATCTCTTCATGATTTTCTTCAAAATTAAGTACTCCTAACACATTATTTATTTCTTTTAATGCATCCAATGCTAGCACCGCTTCTTTTTTGCTAACCCCTCCTTCATCACTCAGTCCGTTAATTTCACGAACAAAATCGAAAATGGTAGCTAAAGCAACAGAAATATTTAAATCATCCGCTAAAGCTAATGTGAATTGTTTCAACATTTCTTCAGCTAGAGACTCAACCTTCCCGCCGGATACTTCTCCTTCCATTTCATTTAGACGCTGAATGAAATCATGGAGTCTCTGAAGTGAGCTCTTAGCTGCCTCTAATCCTTGAAACGTAAAATTTAATTGTGTTTTATAATGGGTCTGCAACAATAAGTAGCGAATTTGTTGTCCGTTGAAGCCTTGATCAAGCAAATCACGCAAAGTATAGAAGTTCCCTAAGCTTTTAGACATTTTCTTTCCGTCGACCAAAAGGTGTTCCGCGTGCATCCAGATCTTAGCAAAAGTTTTTCCGGAATAAGCTTCCGATTGAGCGATCTCATTTTCATGGTGAGGAAACATGTTGTCGACACCCCCTACATGAATATCTATGGTTTCCCCTAAAAGTTCAATCGCCATGCAAGAACATTCGAGATGCCATCCCGGACGACCCGGACCGAAAGGACTTTCCCAAAATATTTTTCCGTCTCTCTCGGCCTCATAATGTTTCCACAGTACAAAATCCGCCGCATGATCTTTTTCATATTCATCCGAAACCACGCGTTCCGAAGCTCCCGTTTTCAATTCATCCAAATTTAAATGGGAAAGGCAACCGTAATGCGGAAACTTATTAATAGAAAAATAGACACTCCCATCCCCGCCCTTATACGCGACATCTTTATCAAGCAGAACTTGGATCATTCCGATCATTTCTTGAATATAAGCCGTAGCGGCCGGATAAAATTCCGCTTTTTCAATATGTAAAATTTCCAAATCTTCGAAAAAAGCCTTTTTATAAGGCTCTGTAAACTCATCAAGTTTAACCCCTTTAGCAATCGCACCTTTTATGGTTTTATCATCTACATCTGTCAAATTCATGACATGTGTGAGCTTAAAACCAAAAAACTTGATCACCCTTCTCAATAAATCTTCAAAAATAAACGTGCGGAAATTTCCAATATGGACGAAATGGTAAACGGTCGGGCCACATGTATAAAGCTTGACATGCCAGTCATACAAAGGAACAAGGGTTTCTTTCTGTCTGGAAGCTGTGTTGTAAAGCTTTAGAGGAGTAGTTTGATGTCGAGCTAGGACTTGCATGTCGTTCTTTCCTCTGTTAAACAAGTTTGCTTTTGTTCGCTGATTTCCTTGATCAAGTCGGGCAATTTTGCTTCTAGCGCCCGATAATTAATCTTACCCGTTCCCATAATAGGAATTTCCGGAAGTCGCACAACTTTAAAAATTTTCGTCAAATTACTAAATCCCGCCTCTTTCAACGATCGATTCAATTCATCTGTAGAAGAATCGAATCGAGTAAAGACAAATATTTTAGGTTTTTCGCCTGGTTCTTCTTGAGCACAGACTGCCAAAGCAGGACCTTGCCCTCCTTCTTCCTCTTCCGAGCTTTTATGACTTAATGCATGATGTAAAGTTTCTTCAATGGATGATAAGCTAATCATTTCGCCGCCTACTTTGATAAATCGTTTCAGGCGACCGGATAAAATGAGATTCCCTTTTGGATCAAGATGTCCTAAATCACCCGTCGAGTACCATTCATGGCCATCAACTGTTATGAAGGGAGAAGCTAATCCTTTGTTTAAATAGCCGGAAAAAATGCTAGGTCCTCTAGCAAGAATCAACCCTTGTTCACCCTGCTTCACGAGTTCATGACTATCGACCTTTACAATGCAAAGTTGCGAACCGGGGATGACTTTTCCGACTCCCGCTTTCGGATCTCCACTCAAATTAAGTGTCAATACAGGTGAACACTCTGTAATTCCATACCCTTCACCCATTGAACAATGTTCCAACTTACCGACCATGGAAATAAGGTCCGGTGAAGGCTTTTCAGCACCCGTAAAGCATAAACGTAAGCTTTTTAATTGCTCCGGATTAGAATTTTTGAAGACTCCTTTTAAAAATGAAGGGGCTCCGCACAATATAGTAGCGTGCCAACGTTCGATCGAACGAGCCACCCCTTTTCCGTCAGTAGGATCAGGGAAATAAGCAGCTCTAAAACCAGAAATTAGGGGCAATAATCCGCTCAATGTAAAACCGAAAGAGTGAAAAGGAGGTAAAATTCCCAGCATCACATCATTTTGATTCGGTTGAACTTCCTTAACACAAGCCACTTGATTCTCTAAAATATTTTTATGAGACAGCGGTACACCTTTAGGCAAACTTTCGGTTCCACTCGTAAAAAGTAAAACCGCTTGATCGTCTTCCGATTTATCTGCAACATTAAATAACTTCAAAATTGCTTTTGTACTTCTTTTAGAACGTATATATGCGCGTAGTTTATCTGAAAGCGACAAGTTGCGCATCGCAACGTCTTCCAACATCACAACCCTATCCTCGATTCCAGTTAAGTCCACGTTTTCTAAGCGATCAATAAAAGCCCAAGAAGAAAGTACCGTTTCTACTTTAGAAATCGCAACGATGGACTCCAAATGACGTGAACCGACGGTCCAGTTAACCATTAACGGGACTTTCCCGGCTAATTGACAAGCTAAAACCGTCAAGTAAGCTGCCACGCTTGAAGGAAGTAAAATTCCGATATATTGTCCCGGTAAACGACCGATATATTCGGCTAATAAAAGCACTCTTAATTTAGCTTGATTGTAAGTCAAAACACCTGCACGCCCATCTCCGCAAGCAAACGCCGATTTCATTCGTTCACAAGTATTCAAAAAAGCTTCATGGACTGTTTTCCCTTTAGGCAAAGGGACTTTCCCCCCTAAAGAATCCTTGTTCCAAGCGGAAAGATTGATGGTTTCCTCTTCAATTTTTTCCTCCATAGAGGCCGTTTCTGCAGCGATTCCCATTAATTTTTCTACTGTCGTCAGTTCACTGACAGGGACACCAGAAACCTCGAATCGGTCGTCCAAGAATGCAATTAAATCAGCATTATCCAAGGAGTCAAGACCTAAATCTCTTCCTAAATGCATTTCAGGAGTAATTTTATCAACCGGTGTCTGCGTCATTTCAGAAAGTTTAGCTTTCACTTCATTTTGGATCGCAGAGGGAATCGAGGAAAGATCTATTTCGACCGACGATTGTTTAGCGCAAACGACCTTTGGAAGATCTTTTTTCCACATGCTATACGAGATCAAATTCAAAGTTTCGCCGGGCTCTTCTTCTTCTTGTTTGCTTAATCCATCCGGGCGGTTATACCAACTTTCCAGATATTGATTCATTTCTAAACGTGTCGCTTGATAAGGAAAGTCTAAAGGAGCCGGAACAAATTCTAAGGTGATTTCACGCTTGGGTAAGAAGAATAACAAGCTTTTAAAAGCTTTACCCATCCCTTTAAATATAGTAGCGAACATGAAAGGACTCGTCCCCGTCAGAGCACGTGAAAAACTACTTCCCCATAAACCTGTAATGCGTACTAAAACAATATTTGCATCCGGATACGATTCGATAATGCGATGCACTCCAGAACCAGTAATGATTTCCCGAGCTTGGTGCTTAACTTTACCTGCAGGATATATCAGAAAATTTTCTTTGCGTTTTAGGCCTTCAACTACATTTTCGAAGACCCGGTCCGCTTTCTTTTTCTTTAAACTATTACTCGCAGAAACGAAGTTAGGAATGGGCAATGCATTTAAAAAACGCATAATCCGATTCACACCGGGCAAATAAAACATGTATTCAACAATTAAAGGACGAATGGGGAATTTCTTCCAGACAGCTAAAACAGCTACGGTAGGATCCACAAAGATAGTGGGGTGATTCGGTAAAAATAAAATTCCGCCCGGCTTGTTCAAAGTTTCGGCATTCAAGCCGTCTAATCCTTTCACTCTAATTTTATACCGAAAAGAGAGAATCAGACGCATTAGGCTAAGAAGCACAAGGGTAACAAATCTTTTCACAAAATCTCTCCTTGATAAATTAAATTTCTTATTTTCTGAGATTTTGTGAAAATTTACAACCTTTTAATTTCGAATATCAAATTGAAAATCGATTTCATAAATATTTAGATCACTCCAAATAACTTTAAGAGTATAATTAAAAATATAGGAACACCGACTAACCATAGTAGTAGCATGGGAAACATAGTCACCCTCCTTGCAAATAATCCGAATACACTATATTTTTAAAATAATATTTGACAAAATTAATAACAAGTAAAAAACATTAAAGTGAGAGCAATCGACAAAAAAGTTTGCAACCCAGCTCATTGAACAAAAGCCGATTAATCACGTGTCAATTTAAAAATTTGGAGGGTTCTATGTTAAGTACAATATTGCTAGTTGTTTTAGTTTTACTTTTGGTTGGAGCATTTCCTACTTGGCCCCACAGCGCCGCTTGGGGATATGGACCAAGTGGACTTCTTGGGGTAGTGCTCATCATTCTTTTGATCTTATTTCTCATGGGAAGGATCTAAGAGCCTGTTTTTAAAATCGCAATGCTTTAAAGGACTGTTTTCCTAGTTCAGCAGAGCCCGTTTTCAAATTGAAGTGCCCCTGGATTTCGTCAAAGCCTCGGGGATGGATAAATTGCAGCCAGGTCAATATTAAAAATATGGACCTGGCTGCAATTTTCCATCCGGGAGAGCTTTCACGCTATCTATAGGGCGCTTCAATTTGAAAACAGGCTCTTAGAGCATTTCGGTTTTTAAGACTGGTCTTAACAAATAAAATTTTGACAACCAAAAAAATCCCTGGTATTAAGTGATGATTCACTTAATACCCGGAGAAACAATGGCTTCTATTTCGCGGCGGATGCCGATCGGCGCTGAAGCTCTTCTAAATAAAGGAGTATCTTTTCGAATATGGGCTCCGCTTGTAGAAGAATTAGAGATCGTCTTCGAAGACCCCGTTAGCTCTAGCATCATTCAAACCTTCTCTCTAATAAAAGATGAAAAAGGCTATTTTTCACAATTGATCGCAGAAGCCGAAGTGTCTACTCTTTACCATTACCGGATTAAGGGCCAGGAAACCCTGTATCCAGACCCCGCCTCCCGTTATCAACCTAAGGGACCTCATGGCCCTTCTCAAGTGATTGACAACAGTCAATTTGCTTGGAACGACCGGCATTGGAAAGGGGTTGCATTTGAAGACCGCGTTTTGTATGAGATGCATATAGGAACATTTACGCAACAAGGAACATTTCAAAGCGCCAAACGCGAGTTGATTGAATTGGCGGATTTAGGGATTACGATTATTGAAATGATGCCTGTTAATGAATTTCCGGGAACGTTTGGATGGGGATATGATGGCGTCAACCTTTTTTCTCCTTTCCATCATTATGGAACTCCTCAAGATTTATGCGACTTCATCGACCGGGCGCATTGTCTAGGCATCGCTGTCATTTTAGACGTTGTTTACAATCACTTTGGCCCGGATGGTAATTATTTACACGCTTTTGCACCTCACTACTTTACAGAAGACTATACGACAGAATGGGGAGATGCAATTAATTTCCATGGCGAAGATTCTGAAGAGGTACGGCTTTTTTTCATTACTAACGCAGGCTATTGGATTGAAGAATTCCATTTTGATGGATTACGCTTAGACGCCACCCAAAATATTTATGATATTTCTCATCCTCATATCATTACAGAAATTGCGAGGGAAGTTCGAAAAGCGGCTCCACATCGCCAAACTTACATTGTTGCCGAAAATGAATCTCAAGAGACCAAGCATGTTGTCGCCATAGAAGACGGGGGATACGGACTGGATGCAGTGTGGAATGATGATTTCCATCATACGGCACTTGTCAGGCTGACAGGAAGACGCGAAGCTTATTATACAGATTATACGGGAACCCCGCAGGAATTTATTTCATCAATCAAATATGGCTATCTCTTCCAAGGACAATGGTACCTTTGGCAGAAAAAAAATCGAGGCACTTTCAGCTTACATTTGAATCCAGGCTCTTTTATTACTTTTATTCAAAATCACGATCAAATTGCAAATTCTGCACATGGTTTAAGGATTCAGTACCTGACAGACCCTGGTAATTATCGTGCCATGACAGCCTTAATGCTTTTGGCGCCCGGCACACCGATGCTATTTCAAGGACAGGAATTTGCTGCTTCTACTCCTTTTCATTATTTCGCCGACCATCACCCGGAATTAGCGGATTTAGTTTTTAAAGGACGCAAAGATTATTTTAAAAAATTTTCCAGTATTGCTACTCCGGAAATTCAAGCTTGTTTGCCACCTCCGGCATCATTCCACACATTTTCACAATGCAAACTTAATTTTTCGGATCGAGAGAACCATGCTAAGGAATATGCCCTGCATCGCGACCTATTAAAACTTAGGCGGAATGATCCGATTTTTAATTTTCCTCGTCTTGGTGGGATTGATGGAGCCGTTTTAAATCCGGACACATTTATTTTACACTATTTTGGAGATGAGAGAGATGATGCAAGATTGCTGATCATCAACTTCGGAGTGGATTTCAATTTAAGCCCTTGTCCGGAACCATTACTTTCGCCTCCTGAGGGAACTTCATGGAGTCTTCTCTGGTCAAGTGAAGATTGCCGTTATGGAGGCGGTGGAACACCTCCCTTATTAACTAATCAAAATTGGTATGTGCTAGGACATTCGGCAGTAGTTTTAATCCCCGAAAGAATGGAGTCTCCCCTTCATGTCTAATATCATTAAAAACGTACCTTTCAATCAAATCGGCGCCGATAGGGAAGACTTTCTTCACGATGAATGGCTTTTAACCAATGGTTTGGGTGGCTACGCTTCTTGCTCTATTGCCGGAATTACCACTCGAAAATACCATGGCCTTCTGATTGCAGCTCTTCCGCCTCCTTTTGGACGTACAATTATGCTGAATCATTTGGCAGAACAAATCGTTTTACCTAATGGAACAAGCCGGTGGCTGACATGTGAAGAAAAAACTGACGGACAAATAGATTTAAGCGCGATGAGCTACTTAAAGGAATTTCGTTTAGAAGCAGGCCTACCTGTATGGATTTTTGAAATTGAGAACATTCAAATTGAAAAGAGAATTCTACTTATTCATTTACAAAACACCGTCCACATCTCTTTTAAACTTCTTACGCCTGTAGAAAATGTCCATTTACGTTTACACCCTTCGTTTCATTTTCGCGCGCATGAAGCTGCAGTCGATAATATTCAAGATACTTCGTATGTAATTAATGCTATTGAAAATCAATATGAAATTTCAAAAAGTCATTTTCACCCCCTGCGACTAAAAATGATTGGTCCCAAAATCAAATTCACCTTGGACAATCGCTACATAAAAAACCTATTTTATCGAATCGAATCCGATCGGGGTTATGAATCGACCGGCGCGTTGTGGAGTCCGGGCTATTTCAAGCCTGAAATTCAATACAATACTCCCGTAACATTAATAGCTTCTACAGAATCTTGGGAAAATTTAAATGCTTTATCTCCTCAAGAAGCCTTTTCAGCAGAGTACGAAAGAAAATGTCGGTTGTTCTTTACAGCAGCGGCAAAAGATAAATTCGGAAGCGAACTCGTGATTGCCGCCGATCAATTCATTATTACACCTTCAAGTCGCGTTGGAGATGCTGTACGCGCTCATGCGAGCGGTGACGAAATTCGCACCATTATTGCAGGTTATCATTGGTTTACCGACTGGGGAAGAGATACGATGATCTCGTTAGAAGGGTTAACTCTTTGTACCGGACGTTTTAATGAAGCCAGATGGATTCTAAGGACTTTTCATCACTACATTAAAGACGGACTTATCCCCAATATGTTTCCGGAAGGCCAGAATGGAGGCCTTTACCATACAGCCGATGGAACGCTTTGGTTTTTTCACGCCTTGGATCGTTATGTAGAAATCACCAAAGATCGCGAAACTTTAAAAATCATTTTACCTGCTTTACTTGAAATCATTAAATCTCATGTAGAGGGCACCAAATTCGGCATTGAAGTCGATTCTAAAGATGGATTACTTAAACAAGGGGCTGAAGGCTACCAACTAACTTGGATGGATGCTAAAGTGGGTGATTGGGTCGTCACCCCGCGAAGTGGAAAAGCTGTTGAAATCAATGGATTATGGTATAATGCTTTGAGACTTACCGAAGAGTGGGTCAGAGCAGAATACAATGAAGAAAAAGCCCGATTTTATAAAGAAGCTGCCGATTTAGCGTATTGTTCTTTTAATGAACGTTTTTGGTTTTCCGAGGGAAATTATTTATACGATTTGATTGATGGTGAAAACGGCAATGATCCGGCTTGTCGCCCTAATCAATTATTAGCCTTTTCTTTGAAACATGCCGTCTTGGAGCCTCAACATTGGAAAGAAGTCATCGAGGTGGTTCAAGCCAAACTAGTCACCCCTTATGGATTACGCTCACTTTCAGCCGATCATCCCGATTATAAATCCCGATACGAGGGAGATTTACGTTCTCGAGATGCCGCCTATCATCAAGGCACGGTATGGTCCTGGTTAATCGGTCCTTTTATTGATGCCTGGTTGAAAGTTCACCCAGGGAAAAATAAAGAAGCGAGGAATTTTTTAAGGGGCTTTGATAAGCATTTAGAAGAATACGGTGTGGGATCGATCAGCGAAATTTTTGATGCGACTGAACCGTATACTCCTCGCGGTTGTATTGCACAAGCGTGGAGTGTAGCAGAAGTCCTAAGATGTTGGTTAAAAACGGAAAATTGACAAAGCCGAGCTAAGAGCCTGTTTTCAAATTGAAGCGCCCTCTAAGTAGAAAGAATTTCAGGCCGAGCAATGACTTGTTCACACATTCTCACAAGCATTTTATATTGCGAGTAAGTCTGGACAAAATGAACACTTCTTTGCCTACGACCCTCTAAAATTGTTGCATTCAATTTTTCCATTAAGTTCTCGCGAGTAATGTTTTTCCTTATCAAAGAGTCGACTAAAGCTAAAAAAGTAATCAACACTCCTGTTCTGCCTACACCTGCGCGGCAATGAATAAGGGGACAACTCCCCTCAATAACGGGTTGAGATCGCAACACCCTTACAAGTTCAAAGAATTTGTCTAATTGACTATCAGAGTGATCGGGCCAAGCCGTAAAGTGAAAGCGATTAATCTTTTTTGTTCTTTGATTGTCAATTGTGATTTCATAATTCACTTTTTCTAAGTAATTAAAATAAGATTCGTTTTCCATCCTTTTGACGAGGGCTCCATCATAAAACATGTCCCCGATTGTTCCTTTAGGGTAGTATAATTGATCGATAGAATCATTAGAATTTGTTAAATCTACTATAAAAGATGCCTTCTCCGATGCTAATTCCCAAAATAAGAATTGCCCCACTCGGATCATAGGATACTGAGTTACAATGGTATGAGTATCATTAATAGCGAGTAGATTTCCATTGAAATTGTAACCCGGGTCCACCTGATCGGCAAGGCAGGGATTTTGTCGCAAACTTTTCATAAGCTCAATCAAATTGACCTGAAAATCGACGGATTCGGCTTCTCTTTTATTCGTGATATTTGTTGTTTTAACCAAAGTAGAACGCGTAATTTTTATATCTTCAAAACGATCGACATTTTCCCTGTAACACACATAATCATTTATATCGAGTCGATCGGTTTCTTCCCCTAAAGAGATATAGTAAGTGACGATCTGTTCTTCTGTAGGTTCAGAAAATGGTTTTCGATCAGCTGGCAAAACGCCATAGTCCAAAGAAACCTCTTCACATCCAGGTCTAATATTAATCACTTTAATTCGCTCCGGCATAGTTTTACTATTATCTAATAAAAGACTTAAACTCGACTTTGGAAAATTTTGACATCTCCTTCGGAGATGTCAAAATTTTGCAAAGTCGAGTTTAATGATTACGGTATGTAAGGTGAAAAAATAACCGAAGCATTATGCCCGCCAAATCCGAATGAATTAGAAAGAGCTTTATTGACAACAATTTTTTTTGCAGTCGTCGGCACATCAAAGTCGAGATGCGGTTCAGGATTGTCAAGATTAATAGTCGGATGCATGACACCGTCCGTGATGGCTTTAATAGTTGCTATGGCTTCCACTCCACCTGCAGCCCCTAATAAATGACCAATCATCGACTTCGTTGCGTTCATTGAAATTTTTTCAGGATGAAGAAAAATTCTTTTTAAGGCGTTAACTTCGGCCATATCGCCCAAAGGTGTCGATGTCGCATGGGCATTGATATAATTAATTTCTTCGGGCTGAATTTCAGCGTCTCTCAAAGCATTTTGAATGCATAAGGCAACTCCTTCTCCATCTGCGCGAGGTTCTGTCATGTGATAAGCATCGCAAGAAACTCCTCCGCCTAAATATTCGGCCAATATGGGGGCACCTCTCGCCAATGCATGGTCCAAACTTTCCATAACTAAAACGCCTGCTCCCTCGCCCATCACAAACCCGTCTCGATTCACATCCCAAGGGCGCGATGCTTTAGTAGGTTCTTCATTCCGTTGTGAAAGAGCTCTGCAAGCACTAAATCCAGCTAACCCCATGCGAATAACGGCTGCTTCCGCCCCTCCGGTCACCATTAAGTCAGCATCCCCTCTACGAATATGCTCGGCTGCGGCAATCATCGAATTATTTGCAGTGGCACAAGCTGTTGAAATCGAATAATTAGGACCCATAAACCCCAAATCCATTCCGAGTAATGCTCCACCCATATTAGTGAGGATATAAGGCACAAAAAAAGGAGTAAGTTTACGTTGGCCTTTTTCGAGTAGAGTTTGAACTCCCTCTGAGAAAATTCCCATTCCACCCATTCCCGAGCCGATTAAAATTCCGCAACGCGCTTTATTTAACTGCTCTAGAGACTCCCCTCTCAGTAGGGCATGTTCAACCGCTTTTTTCCCTGCAACCATTGCATACGCAATATAATTATCAACACGTCGAGCTTGTTTTTTATCTAAATATTCACCCGGCTCAAAATCTCTAATCACTCCGGCAAAACGCGTAGGAAGATCTTCGCAAGAAAATTCGGTAATCGTACGAATTCCACTCCGGCCATCTAAAAGATTTTGATAAAAATGATCCAGATCATTTCCATAACATGAAACGACTCCCATGCCTGTAATGACAATTCGTTTTTTCTTCATGATTTACCTTTTACAATGAATGAACTTTAATTTCCAAATCGATAATTTTTCCTTGCTGCCATAATTGCTCAAGTGAATATTTTTCGCGAAGTTCCGGAGTGAAAAGATGAATGACGACATGACCATAATCTAAAACAACCCAGTCTCCTTCTTGGAGACCTTCTACGTACATAGGACGCATTTTACATGCATGAAGCTCATCTTCGATCACTCCTGCTAAAGCTCTAACATGCCGATCGACTGTCCCTTCGGCAATAATGAAATAATCTGTCATCGTAGAGATACCTCTAACATCTAGAGCTAATATATTCATCCCTTTCTTGTCATAAATAGCTTGAGCGATGACATTTAAAAAATTTTCTTGTGAACTGTTCATAGCTAATATAATATCCTTTTTAAGCTAATAAAAAACTTATATTGTAGCAGAATATAGATGATAAAATCATCCTTTTAATTCATATAATTGATTTTGATTAATATATTGAAGGACCGACCCGGGGAGAAGGTGACCACAAAAAAGCCCCTGGAATAGTCTTTGGCGCAATTCGGTGCTTGAAATATCCATTAAACGAGTTTTAGTCCAACCTCGTTGAACAGCTTCTTCAATGTCTAAATTGTCAAATAAACGATCAACCGGTTTATCGGTAAGACGCGAACCGATGAGTAATGTCGCCATTTTAATCAGGATTTCCGGTTGATGCCAGCGATTAAAATGAAGCAATACATCTTCGCCCATCAACCAAAAAAATTGCAATCGCTTCTCTTGATCTGATTCTATAAGAGTAGAGATCGTATCGACTGTATAAGAAGGGAGGGTCCGTTTCAACTCGAGATCTTTAATGAAAAAATGGGGAAAGCCTTGAATAGCTAACTTAACCATTTCCAGACGATGTTCAGCAAATGCGGGTAAAAAGAGTGTTTTGTGAGGATTAATCCGGGCGGGAATAAACCAGACCTCATCCAATGCCCACTTTTCTTTCAACTCCATTGCCAGATTGAGATGCCCCAGATGTACAGGATCAAACGTTCCTCCATAAAGCCCTATCTTCTTTTTCATTTTTATAAAATTTCCCACCCTTTTTGAAAGCAAATCTTTTTCAATTTTCTATCGGGAGAAACACCCACAGCCTGTCCTACAATCAGCATAGCAGGTAGATCTAGATAACTATCGGAATACATCGTAAAAGCAGTTAGGGGGATATCAAAACGAGCAGATAATAATTTTACAAAATCCGCTTTGTCTTCTCCTTGACAAAACGATGAAATGTAACTTAAATCCTTACTTTCATTCTCACAATATTGAGTAGCCACCCATTCATTAACTCCAAACAACCGGGCGATCGGCTCAACCAGAAAATTAGGTGAACTCGATAAGATGACCAAATAATCTCCTCTTTGACGAGCGATTTGCAACCTTTGCAATGCAGAATGGCGTATAAAAGAAGTGAATTTCAAATTTAAAAATCGAGTGACTTGACAATTAATTTCAGAGGAAGATTTCCCATTAAATAAAATTGCAAAAATATTTTTATGTAATTTTTTGATGGAAAGATTGCAAAATTTGTGAAAAAAATAATTCATTAAGCACATGGATAATGTGCTTAATGAGATAATTTTCTGACGGAAAAGGTAAATTCCAAACTCTGAACTACTATTCACTTTAAGTAAGGTGTGATCTAAATCAAAAACGCTTATTTTCATTAGATCGTTGCCCCTTAAACTAACCTCAAAGAATAGATTCTACTTTCCTTTAATTTTCGACTTGACTTGGTTAATTTTTACTTCAAGCTCCTCAATTCCATGATTGATCTTTTCTAACCGGTCTTTTTCCTCATTCACTTGAGTCGTATATTCCATTGCTTTTTCAAAATCTAGACTGGATGAAGAGGATGCTTTACGTAAAACTTCAATTCGAGCTTTAATCTCTAACTTTCGTTCTTTTCTTTGTTTTAAAACTTCTTGAAGTTGACTAAGAGCTTGACGATCATCATCCGACAAATCAAGTAAAGCCTTCTCTCTCTTATCTGTAATCACATCTCGCAAAGGCTTTAACAAACGCTCTAGTTCCACTTTTTCATTTTTCGTAAGAGTAGATTCTTGAATTTGTGCAATCAATTGATCTTTTTCTTGAATCAGTAAATCCATTTCATACTGCTCACTGCTCGCAACCAAATTTTCAACTTGATCTTTAAAACCTTGAAACTTAGCTCTCTTTTGAGTTTTAACTTTTTCTTCTTCTTCTAAACGAGACATTTCTTCATTTTTAAACAAGTCTTGAATTTTCTTACGCACTTCATGGAGTTCTTCACGCAGCTCTCTTAACTCGTCACGTCCCAATTCTACATTACGCATTCTCGAAACGATCTCGCTTAAGCGATTTTGCCAAGTATTGGGATTGCCTTCAGACTTATTCTCGATCACTTCACTTAAAGTTTTAATATCGTCACGAATGAGATCTGCATTGTGTTTAAAGAGAACTTTTTGATGGGCTTTTTCTTTTTTGCGAATTTTTTCTTCCGATTTGATTTTATCCCAACAATTACTTAAACGCATCCGCGTTTGCGTAAATGAATTCGTGTTGAGTGTTAAAACTTTTGCCAAACCTTGCATGGATTTTATTTCTTCTCTCAGCATATAGAGAGAGTGATTAGAATTTTCTTCAGTAAAATAAATTTTAATAAACTCTTCTACGTCTTCCATAAATTCTTGACTAATCTGCTTAATTAAGTCTTTGCGTTTTGGGAAAACCAAGTCTCCGGCAGATGAAAGACGCTGAAAAAATTTATTTTTTTGACGGATGCGCATTTCTGTTTTCAACAATTCTTTGCGCAATGCATTAATCCGTGAAGCCTGAGTGTTGAGGATATTCAACTGCTTTTGAAACTGAAAATAAAATTCTTTTTTCGCGTTCAAAAATTGTGGAAAAGTAAAATTTTCAGTGAGGTAATATTTATTGACTTGTTCATCAAACTGGGTGATCTCTTGCTCTAGTGCAGTAATGGCAATTTCTATTTGTTCGACAGCAAAAGCACTTTGCTCATCTAAAATTTCTTTAAGACGTCTCGCTTCTTTAGACAGCTCGCTATATTTCATCCATAACACGTTGCGTTGACTGGGAGAAATATTTTCTTTAAATAAAGGCAACGACAAGCGTCTTGCTTCCCAAAAATTACGAAAATGAGGTGTTCCTCCTAATCCTAAAGAAGATTCCATAAAATCGATGGCAAGGATTAACTTTGCTTCTAAATCCGTTTGGGCATTGAAGACGGAAAAGAAACTGTCAAGTTGATCTTTATAATCTTGTTTTTGATCTTTATGATGTGAAGTTTCATTGGAGTCATTATCTTCTCCTTTCTCATCGGACACATCAAATGACAACTCGTCAGCTTGATCGAGTTCTTCATATTCATCTGACATAACCTCTTGATCATCCCCTTCGCCCGGAGATTCTTGACCATCCGGATTCATATTTTGACCGTTCAGTTCTTCTGAGAAAATTTCTTGCGGAGACTCTTCTAAACTCATATTTTCAGACTCGTTCATAATGGTTACTAATTAGTAATTTCGAGATTTATTAAACCAGAAAAAGAAAAATATCAAAATCAATTCTTACCTGAGATCTATTCTCTTTGAAAAAGAATAGAGTATTACTGGCTTTTAAGTAAATCAAATAATCCATCATCTTTGATCGTTATTACCATAAAATCCGTAAATAGAATCAATTTATTTACTCTCCTTACACTTAGGAGGCTAACGCGATTCATAATCTTTAATGATCATATCAAAAACAATCTCGGGATCGTGCAAATCTACATCCAGCCAACGGAAAAGAGATTCTTTTCTAAACCATGTGCACTGTCTTTTGGCATAGTTGCGCGTCGCTTGTTTAAAGCTATTGACAAAATTTACGTAATCCGATTCGGTTTTAGAGGTGGAAAGAAAGTCCAAGACTTGTCGATAGCCGATCGCTTGCAAGGCTGAATGGTTCTGTATCAAACCGGATTCTATTAACTTTTCGACTTCAGCGATCAAGCCATCTTTCAACATTATATCACATCTACAATCGATTCTGTCATATAAAACAGGTTTAGGTCTATGTAAAAACCAACAATGAAAATCATAATTTTGGGGAGGACGGCGCCCTTTCCAGGAGTGTTTACTGACTTTTTCTTTAGTGATGGTCATGATTTCTAAAGCCCGCACGATTTTCTGTTTATCATGCTTGGTAATTGTTTTTGCATAATCGGGATCCATCTGTTGTACACGAAGATAAAGTGCTTCCGAACCGACAATTTCGATCTCCTCTTCTAGATATTGGCGCAGTTCAGGCAATGATGGGGGACCGCTTGGTGGACCATAAAGAAGAGTATGGAGATAAAATCCGGATCCGCCAACCACTATAGGAATGTTTTTTCTCTCTAAAACTTCACGGATAGCCAAACGTGCTTCAAAATAAAAATCGACAACATTAAAACTCTCATGAATATCTCGAATATCGATCAAATGGTGAGCGACTTGCATGCGTTCTTCTTTAGTTGCTTTGGCAGTACCGATATCCATTCCGCGATAGACTTGCATCGAATCTGCCGAAATAATTTCCCCACCCATGGCTTGGCAAAGAGAAATAGCTAATGAAGATTTACCGCATCCCGTCGGACCTGATAGGACGATTACACGTTTTTTTTTGTGATAGTTAACGGGAGCTTGCTTTTGGGTTTCTAAAGCGAAATTGATAATAATACGTTTAACTTCTTCTGTGGTTTCACAAGAACCCATTACTTAATATCCTAATTTATTAAAATCTTCGAAAAGCATCTTCTTGCGTTAGAGTAATCTCTAAAACATGATCAAAACCCGACATTTTCAAAACATCCATCACATTTGAAGTCACATGACAAATGATGAGTTTCCCGGGAAATGTTTTCAGTTTTTTCGTAACCGACAGTAGCATGCGCATACCCGCACTACTTAAATAATCTACGCTTGAAAAGTCAAACAGCAATTTAGTGTGACCTGCATTGATAAAATCAAAAACCGTATGTTCAGCGTTAGGGGAGGAAACAGCGTCTAAACGACCGGTCATGTGCAATATCAAAATTTCACCTTTAGCTTCTTCCTTGATCATGATATTGCTTTCAAAATTGCTCATATATTTCCTATAGAATCAATTGTTTTCTTAAATTACCTTATCTTTATAATAAGCTGTTGAATTTGAAAATGCAACAAATTTACATTTAACTCGACTTTGGAAAAAAATGAAAAATAAATCGAAAATTTTTTTGCAAGGTTGTCGACAAAATAACTTGAAAAATTTTTCTCTCTCTATTCCTAAATATGCCATTACGGTGATTACAGGAGTAAGCGGGTCGGGGAAATCTTCATTAGCTTTTGACACACTTTTTGTGGAGGGCCAAAGGCGCTACCTTGCTCATCTTTCTGCAGAAACTCGTGCTTTAATCAAAGAACTTCCGAAACCCGATGTTGATTTCGTTGAGGGACTTGCCCCCACTTTAGCCTTAAACCAAGGGCGTCGTGGTCTTTATGCTAGGGGAACAGTCGCAACTTACACAGATGTTTATGATTTTTTATCTTTGCTTTATTCCAATATCGGGGAACAGCATAGCCCGGCAACAGGTAAACAGTTAATTCGCTATAGTCGACAAGAAATTACAGAGGCTCTTATTTGCGAGCTTCCTTTAGGAACTAAATTTCAACTTTTAGCTCCTATCAAGCTTCAACGCGAAACTGTTCAACAAGCAATCACACGTTTAGAAGAGAGCGGTTTTATTCGTTTCAAATTGCAAGGAATAGATTGGACAAGCGGAGATCCCCTACCTTCATTTAATGAACAGGATGAACTTGATGTCGTTGTGGATCGATTAGAACTTAAAGAAGACATTCGAGAACGTTTAGCCAACTCCATTGAAACAGTCCTGGATCTTTCTCACGGTGTTTTAAAAATTCAAGAAGGGCGCTCGGGAACCATACGTTATTTTACGGAAATTTACGTTTGTCCGGAAACGGGTTTATCTTTTGCTCCGTTACAAGTTAGAGACTTTAACTTCAATTCTATGCAAGGTGCATGTCCTCTTTGCAGGGGTTCAGGCGGGTATGAAAAAGCGATCTCCGAACGCTTACCGTGGAGCAAAAATACCCCTCTAAAAAAACAAATCCGGTTGATTTTTGATCATTTACCAAAAAAAACCAGATTACTGTACTCGTCTTTACTCGAATCATTTTGGAAAAATTTAAACCTCTCTTCCGATTGCGCCATCGATGATCTTCCGAAAAATGTTTACGATCAAATTCTACAAGGGGCCCATCAAAATATCCGTTTATCAAGCCTGATTGGAAAGGAAATCCGGCACACTCAATTTCAATGGAAAGGAGTCATCCCTTTACTTGATCAAGCTTTGAATGAAAAAAAAACAAGAGGATCGCTTGCCAATCTCCCTTTTATTGACCGGCAAATTTGTTCGGCTTGCCAAGGAGCACGCTTAAAACCGGAAGCCCTCGCTTGCCTAATAGAAGGTGAAGGAATTCATCAAATCTGCGGATTAACCGTTTCTCAATTAATTCAAAGAATCAATCAATGGAACTTTCAAGGAAAGAGCGCCCAGATTGCAAATCAAATCATCCCCCTCCTCTCCAAGCGCCTAGGATTTTTAGAACAGGTTGGCTTAGGTTATTTAGAATTGAATCGCCAAGGCAATACTTTAAGTGACGGAGAAGCTCAACGCGTGCAATTAGCTTCTCAAATCGGCGCAAAATTATCGGGTATTATCTATATTTTAGACGAGCCATCTTTAGGCTTACATAGGCAAGATATTAAAAATCTTCATCACGTCATTCAAGAATTAAAATCATTGGATAATACGATTGTTTTAGTCGAACACGAAAGAAGCCTTATCGCTTTAGCGGACCATATCATTGAATTAGGGCCCGGCGCAGGACAGCATGGCGGCCACCTTATCTTCGAAGGCAGTTATGCAAACTTATTGACAACAGAAGGAAGCCCGACTGGTCAATGGTTAAGCGGAAGAATTCCCATTCCTAACCAACCTAAACGTAAAATTGACTCGAACCGACTTATCGTTGATAACGTCGATTTGCATAATCTCAAAAATTTTTCAGTCCGGATTCCCTTAAAATGCTTTGTGGGATTTTGCGGCGTCTCGGGTTCCGGCAAGTCAACACTGGTGATCGATATAATCGCTGAAAAGATAAAAAAAGTGCTTGCAGAATGTCAACCCATTTTAGGTTTGGAAAATCAAGCAACAATCCGGAGAGTGGTGATAAGCCGGAAGCAGATTGATCGTTTTTCGGAACGATCGATTCCGGCTACTTATGTAGGCATCATGACTTCTTTAAGGCAATTATTTGCGGAAACGCGTTTAGCAAAAGCTCGAGGATATACAGCAGCCAGATTTAGTTTAAATAAACGAGGAGGACGTTGCGAAACTTGTGAAGGTTTAGGACAGATTAAAGTCAACATGCAGCTTATGGCTGATTTACATCTCCCTTGCGAAGTTTGCCAAGGACTAAGATACAATCACGAAACACTTCAAATCACTTGGAACAACCTGAACTTTGGGCAGATATTAGAACTCTGTGTGGAAGAAGCTGCTGAACATTTTAAAACGATTCCGTCAATCTTTTCGAAGTTAGAATTATTACGTGATCTTGGATTGGATTATTTAACTTTAGGACAACCCTTTACAACGCTTTCCACCGGTGAGATTCAGCGACTTCGATTAGTGGCCGATTTAGCCGACCCTTCTTTACTCCCTACGCTTTATATTTTGGATGAGCCTTCTGCAGGCTTGCATTTTCAAGACATTAGAAAACTTTTAACAATTTTGCATCGTTTAGTGGACAAGGGTCATACAATTTTTGTCATTGAACATCATTTAGACATTTTACTCCAAGCAGATTGGCTAATTGAATTAGGACCGGGAGCCGGGCCGGATGGTGGAAAACTGATTTATGAAGGAACTATTCCTAAATTTTTAAAAGAAGAGACTGCTACTTCAATCGTTTGCCGGCTCGAAAGAAAATTAATAATGGAGTAAAAAGCAATAGCAAATCTATTTTCCTTGTGAGAACCTATGCCATAAGGAATCAATTGCCGTACCTGCTTATAAACATAGGTTCCCGATAAGTCTAACCGATCTGGAATGTGGCTGAGTGGCTTTCTATGTTAAAGCGCTCGTCAAAAGAGGTCCAGATGATTTCCGTTTCTCGATTAATGATCGATATCGAATAATCTCCCGTTAGATTTTCGGTAACGCCGGATACCATGGAAATGTCAGACCATGTCCCTTTAATTGCCGAATATTGTCTCACGTAGAGGCTATAGATTTCTAAAACGGTGTTTTTTCCGATCCAAGCAACAAAAAAGTTATTGTCGGAGTCTATTTTAACATCGTAGCTTTTTACACTTATCGAGGGATCTGAAAGAGTTTCTGGAGGATTCCAAACCGAGGCTCTGGAAGGCTTTATCGAACGATATAAATTATACATTTCCGTTTCCTCATCGACCAAACTCGCTCCAAAAAAATGAGAATTTAAAGCTAAATCTCTTAATAGCACAATTTCCTGATTTGAATGAGTGGCTTCTGCATTAAAACTAATAAAAACCAGGAGCAAGAGCCATGATTTTAACATTTTCACTTTTATTCCATTCATATTGATTCCTTGAGGTTAAAGGATTCGGTCAATCACTAATAGCCTGTTTTCAAAATGGGAATCACCTCAATTCGATTGCTTTTTAATGAATTTTTCTAACAAGATTTTTTTAAAATATCGTAAAATAAAAATAAATCACAAGGTTTATTTTCCCGACTTTGTAAATTTCCCGTTAATATTCGGTCGAGAAATTGGGGTAAAAGAGGATCGAAAATCAAATAAAGGCTAAGAGGGCCTAATTGCAAAGAATGGTACGGGCAATCGACGCAGCTATCAAATGATTGAAAATATCATTTGACATTCCTTTCTACTTTTTTTAGGTTGTAATTTGAATTGTTAACACTTTTTTAAAGAGTAAAAATGAAATTAAAAATTTTCAAAACCATTACTTTATTTTCTTTCCTCTATGTGGGAACAGCATTCGCCTCTCATTGCGTCTCACACAGCCATAGCCATTCTCAAAGTGATAGCCATCAGGTCAAAGAAATTGTTTACGATAATTTTAATGATGAAGGAGCCTCTTATAGTGCAAAATGGAGCACTCCTTTTTATGGCATAGCGGGTGAAACTTATTTTCAGGATGGAGGCTCTCTCCTTGTCACTTTTCCGAAGGGAAAGTTGAAAGTATCCTCTCCCGAATTTCAATGGGCATCTGAAACCCTTTTCTTTGACCATATCAAATACTTAGCCACAAGTAATAAAATTTTTCACATTCCAAAGATAGGAAGTATAGAATTTTCAGCAGATATTAAGGCCAAGACATTTAATACAGTGCCAAATTTAACAATGATTGCTCATAAAGTATCGAATGGCGAAGAGGTTAGGTATTTGCTTAATGAGGGTCGTCAAGCTGGTGCTACACTTCATATGCTGAATTTTCAAGAGACAGGTGTTCTCTTTGACTGGTTTGTATATGGCAATCAGGCTTTTGCTCTTTATGAACGCTTATTCAATGCACCTGTATATCCCGCAGATATCCAAACAGCTTTCACACAAATTGTCGAAATTTTTGACATTACTCCGGACACACATAATTTTGCTATTCGCTATACTCGCAACCAGAATACAGGTAAAGACAAGGTAGAATATTTAATTGATGGGAAGATCAAAACCCGAGTCCGAGATATTGGAATTCCTTTGAATTTGCATGGGCATAACGCGGTTTATCCTGCCCAAGGGCCAGGTGAAAGGGTGGTCGACTTAATGACAGGCATGATCATTGGACATGGCTTATTCTCTCTTTTAGACGTGTTTCCATTTCAAGATGAAGATTCAGCCGGGACAAGCGTAACAATTCCTCTTCGAGGACCATTTCCAAACTTAAATTTAAATAAACCAAAAGTCAACTCGCGCATTTGGGGACAAGGTGCTGAAGCTGAATTTGACAACTTTAAAGTCATTATCCGAAGAAAGATTCAGCCTGGATCATCATCATAGATTTAGATAACTTATATTAACTAGACTTTGCAAAATTTTGAAATCCCCTCGGAGAGAAGCTTCCTTCAGCTAAATGAATTTATTAGGAAGGGGTAAAAACCCTCTTCCTACAAAATTCATTACGCTGAAGTTTGCCTCTCTCGCGAACGGAATGTCAAAATTTTGCAAAGTCGAGATTAACTATCAGCCTTTTTTTCTTCTCTTGAAAGTTTAGCCTAATTTTCAAGGGAAGAAAGTCTCCGACACATTCCTTAGACTTTCTTTCATCCAATCCAAATAAGAAGCGTTTGCACCGTCAATTTTAAACCATATTATCTCCGGAATCTCGTACTTGCAATTCTTTTCGATTAGTTCTTTTATTCTGCAGTAGTGTTCTAAACGTGTTTTTAAAACTATTTTACTTTCTTGCTCTGTTTCCAACGCAGCATTCCACATGTAAATGGATTCTATCCAAGGTGTAATCTGAGCACAAGCGACATAACCCTCTTGAACCAAATATCGAGCGATGCGACGAGCTTCATCCAAACTGCCGCTTGTCCAATGAATTTCAATATAGTCTTCTTCCATTTCAGCTTGCTCCATTTTCATAAAAAGTTGTCTTACTCTATTTTTTTGTCTTAATAAATGCAAGATGAGGAATGCGAAAATCAATCGTTCTGACTAAAAAGTTCTTGTTTTTCTCGCTTAAAGACAACGTCGTGTAATTATTTAAATTTTGCATATAAAAATCCGGATTTAAACGCAGATAGGTTAAACGCGGGGGCTGCCCGTGAACTTGCTGCTCCTCCAACACAATTACAATCTGGCATTTTCCAAGACTATCGGAAAAAGCTTGTGAAACATCAATTCGATTCACTAGCACATTTTGTTTAAATAGGGGTGTTAATCGATCCACAATTTTTAAAGCTAATTGAAACTCTTTATTGTTTTTCAAACTCGTTCCCCAGTTGATCTCTTCATTAAAATCACCCAAATAAATTGAAGGCAAGGCCTTTGGAGTGAAAAATGGCCGAAATGGAAAAAGATTTCCCTCTTGATCGATAGCAGTATTCGTATAATTACCTAAATAAGCCATCGGAGTTCTCGTTTGATAGCTGATATATAAACTTCCCGGTCGAATTTTTTTAATTTCGGCTTTTTTTATTAAAGGTGAAAAACATAATTTTTTTTCACCTTCTACTTCATCAAATTGGTAAATATTAACAGGTTGATCAAAAGAAAGATCTAGCAACTCAGCCAAATACATTGTTTTCAGAGCTTCATTTTGAGAATTATTTTGAATAATGGCCACAATTCGATATTGATCGTCATTGACTCTCAGATTTCTTACGTGAAGATAATATAACCACCCCATTAAAGCCGTGCCGGATATCAATAGAATTGAAAGTAAAACCCACAAGCAAACGTAACTTAAAGGGATTTTTTTTTCGTCATCCAAGGGATCAATCCTCTATCTATTTTGGTTATCTAACAGGATGATAATTTCATTTGGGATTCGGGTGATGTCACCAGCCCCTAAAGTTATGATTACATCATTCTTTTTTACAAATTGACTTAGTTTATGAGTTAAAGCAGTTCGCGGAACGTATTGGCAAGCTTGATGATTTTCTTTAATTTCGTCCATCACTTTTGCACCGGACAATCCGGAGATAGGAAGCTCGCCGGCTGCATAAATGTCTGTCACGATGACCTCATCAACAGGTTCGAAGCAGGCCCCGAACTTCCCTTGAGACTCTTCTGTGCGACTGTAACGATGCGGCTGAAAAATCGCGACCAAACGTTTGTTGCTACCGATTGCTTTCCTAATCCCTTTTAGGGTTGTAGTGATTTCAGTAGGGTGATGTGCATAATCGTCTATAAATAAAATATCATTAATCATGCCTTTTGTTTCGCAGCGGCGTTCCACCCCTTGGAAATGGGCAAAACTTTTTCTTATCGTTGCTTCATCTATTTCTAAATTGATCGCTAAACCGAACACTGCTGCTGCATTGAGTGCGTTATGCTCTCCGATTAATTTTAAGATAATTTCTTTAAAATTTACTTGCGGTCCTTTCAAATCAAAAATTAATTGAAAGCCTTCTTGTCTTAAATTTGAAATTTGCCATGTACAATGACTTTTAAAGCCGTAAGAATTTCCTTCTAGTTCCATGGAAAATAAATTCGGATCGTCACCGAACCAAAACAGGTGCCGGGTTGACTCCACTTGATTGGTAAATGTCTTGAAAGCAGCGAGTAAATTATTGAAATTATTTTGATAATTGATCAAATGGTCATGATCGATATTGGTAACGATCGCTCCATAAGGGTGATATTTTAAAAAAGTTTGATCGCTTTCATCTGCTTCAAAAACAAAATGCTTTCCTTGACCTGTGCAAGAATTGCTTTTTGTAGCTACAAGAACACCGCCAATGGCATAGGTAGGATCTTTATTTGCTTCTAATAAAACCGAGGTTAACAAGGCTGAAGTGGTCGTTTTCCCGTGAGTGCCGGCTATCGCTAAAGATTTTTGTTTCCTAATTAATTTTGCTAATAAATCGGCACGATGCAAGATTCGACATCCTTTGTCGAGAGCTGCTCGATATTCAGGATTATTTTCTTTGATATCACTGCTATAGACCACAATCATTTCTTCTGTGATATGATGAGCGGCGTGACCTTTACGAACGGATGCGCCTTGTTTTACTAAAGCTTCCACAATCGAATTAATTTCAAGATCGCTTCCAGATATGCGATGATTTCTCGTTAGCATAATTCGTGCTAAACCACTCATCCCTATTCCACCGATACCGATAAAATGAAAAATCTTACCCATTCCACACCTATTCTTTAAGCAATAAATTTTAAAATTAATTCACAAAGGTCCAATCCGGGACGTTTTTTATAGGCTTTCATTCCTATTTTCATCGAATCTGTGGAAGTTCCTAACATCAGCCTTTTTATTTCATTTGCAACTACCTGCCCGGTTAAATGCTGCTGTTTAAGCTTGATGCCCCCTTGAACACTCTCTATAAAAAAATCGGCATTTCTATTTTGATGATCATCGGTTGCATGCGGATAAGGTATTAAAATCCCCGGCACTTCAAATTCAATCGCTTCTCCAATAGTAGAAGCACCTGAACGTCCGATAAATAAATCGGCTGATTGCCAAGCTAACTCCATGTTCGATTCAAAAGTTTTGATACAGGCAGAAAAAAGGTATCTTTTATAAAGTGCAATCATATGATCAACATTTTCATCTTTTCCCACTAAATGAATAAACTGAATCTTTAAGCCGTTTAAATAAGGCAAAGCTTCTTCCATCAATCGATTGATCGCAGAAGCACCTTGCGAACCGCCAAAAACCAATAAGGTAAAATCTTCTTTTGACAAACCATAGTAATCCAAAGCAGAATCTTTTCGCATTTCTAGCTGCCGGCTTTTACGAAGAGGCAAACCGACTTCAATAATTTGACCTTTCATTAACTTAGCCGTAAAAGGAAAATGAACTCCTACAAAGGCTGCATAAGGAGCAAACCATTTATTCGCCTTTCCCGGTACGCTATTCGCTTCATGCAAAATAAAAGGCACCTTACATATTTTTGAGGCCAGCAAAATAGGCACAGTATAATAGCTGCCAAAGCCTACTACAACATCGGGCTTGAATTCTCGAATGAGTTTCAAGCTTTGCCGTACCCCTTTAAAAATCTTCAAGGAGTTTCTTAGGAATTTGATTGGATTTTTACTCAGCGTGCCGCAATGAATCTCCTTAAAAGAAAACAAAGAACGATCAAAAAATTGACTCGTAGCTAACCCGCCGGCAGCAAATAAAATATCTGGAGAATGCGGCGTTTTAGAAAGCTGCGTGGCCAAAGCCTGTGCAGGATAGAGATGACCGCCGGTACCGCCGGCCGTAATTAATATTCGTTTAGGTGGCATATTTGAGATTCCTTTTTCTTTCGATGATGCTTAAAAGCAAGCTGATAGCAATAATATTAGCCATTAAAGACGACCCTCCTTGACTAAAAAAAGGTAGATTCAAACCCGTGCTCGGAAGTAAACCGGAGACTACTCCCAAATTCATAAAAGCTTGAAAGCTGATTAAAAAAGTGAGTGCGGTTGCCATGTAAACACCACTCCGGTTCCTAGAAAAATGCGCAATGGTAAACCCGATGTAAGCAATTAACATATAAAGAAAGATAAGCACTGCAACACCTAAAAACCCGAATTCCTCTGCAAAAATTGCTGCTATATAATCATTTTGAGCTTCAGGTAAATAACTCAATTTTTGCAAGCTGTTACCAGGTCCTCGACCTAATAATTGACCCGACCCAGCAGCGATTTTTGCTTGATAGGGCTGATGACCTTTTCCTTTAATGTCTAATTCCGGATGAAGATAGACTTTAATCCGTCCCGATACGTAAGGAAGGTTATAGGCAGATATCCCTCCGATTAATAAAAGCAGAAGCAATGGGAATGCCCAATACTTAAACGGAATTTTGGTAATCACACACATCATGATGATCGAAACAAATATCACCCCTGCCGTTCCGTTATTAGGCTCAACCAAAATTAAAAGCATAGGAATCGAAACCAATCCCATCATTTTACAGAAGGTTTTAAAATCTATCGAAGACCCTTCTAATCCTGTGATGTATTTAGTTAAATAAACGGGAATAAGATACTTGACAAATTCAGAAGGTTGAAACGAGAATCCGGCCAAAGCTATCCAGCGCTTTGAACCATTCACTTCCCGCCCTATACCTGGAATTAAAACCAACACAAGTAAAATACTAAAAAAGCCCAATATAAATGGACTCCAATCGATAATTCTTAGATAGCCGATCTTGGAGATTGCCGTGGCTAATGCAAGCCCCCCAAAAGCATAAAAAATTTGCTTAATTAAGGCTTGATGGGTACTTTTCGAAAGGGAATGATCAAGCACTTCTGCAGATGAAGTGTCAAAAATCATGGCAAGACCGATTGCAAAAATGATAGAAACTGCTAGCAAAAGGGTTAACCGATGATACTTCAACATCTTATTGCTCCGCTTTCAAATGGGAAATCGGAACAACACGAAAGATCTCGCATACGCCGTTCTCAATTTAAAAGGAGTGCAGTATTTTTTTACGTAAGGGTTACTTGACACGTATGTGATCACCAATTTTTAAATTCCGAGCTTTATCTTCATCAAGATGATTGAGCTTTAAAATTTGCTCGTAATTCACACCATATTCCTTAGCAATTTTCCAAGGACTATCACCGCTTTTTACAACATGGTACACTGCACTTGACGGTTCGATCTTTTTATCTTCCGATCTAATCGGAGTCACAACCTGTTGTGGTTTGTTAATAGGAGCCAGAGATCCAGCCAATGGATTTAATTCATTTTTCAGGGGAATTCTTAGCTTTTGTCCAATCGCTAATCTTTCGGTGTTTAACCGGTTTGCTTTTTTTATAAATTCTACTGTCGTACGGTTTGCTTTAGCAATTTTGTCTAATGAATCCCCTTTTTTCACAACGATTTCTACATAATCAGGCTGTTCGACATTTCTTTCATGGCGTACAATCACTTTAGCTGGTTCAGCAACCGGGCTTTCGGGAAAATCAAAGTTTTCTTCTTCTAATACCGTTGATATAGGTTCTACATAATTTTTAAGCTCTTGATCCATTTCATCAAAAGTAGAACTTGCAGATGCAATATAATTTAAATTTCCATCTGGCTTAAAAGGTGGAGCTTCTACTAAAGAAGTATCCGATTCCAGATGATCGATTAATTTATCTGTATCATAAATAATCGCAGTTGCAAATAAAATAGCTAACAAACCTGCATTGATAATCACGGCAATGAGTATTGTATCTTTTCTAGACATTTCTTAATCCCCCTAATGAGCTAAACTTTTCACGACTTGTTGAAAAACTTCGCCTCTATGAATATAATCTTTAAACATATCCTGGCTTGCACAACCGGGGGATAATAAAACAGAATCCCCATTTTTAGCTAATTGCGCAGCTCTTGATACAGCCGACTCTAGACTTTCTAAGATTTCAACCGGCATATGATGATTTAAATCTTGTTGAATCCTATTTGAAGCTTGGCCTATCACTAATATATTTTTTACTTTATCTTTAAATTGACTTATCCAAGGTTGATAGCTCGCTCCTTTGTCTAATCCGCCCGCAATCAAAATAATGGGTCCTTTTAACGACTGCACCGCTCGAATTACCGCTTCAATATTCGTTCCTTTACTATCATCATAATAATCAACCCCTCGAAAATTCCTTACAAATTGAATGCGATGAGGAGGCTTTTTGAAGCTTTTAAAAGCTTCGATAAATTGCGTTCCAGAAATCCCTTTAGTGGTGCATAACCCATAGGCTCCCATCAAATTTTCTAAATCATGACTCGGCTGCCCTTGTAAATTTTCAGGAAGTTCGAATACCTTCTTATCTCGAAAATAAACATGCCTTAAATCGGAATAAATCATCGAATGGCGAGTGTATCCGTAAGTTTCCACACAAAACTCTTCAAACAGTCCGGAAAAATCTTGCCACGTTTGATATTCTATAAAAAGAGGTTTTTCCAGTTTCAAACAATTTCCCAGGCGTGCTTTGGCTTTTGCATAATTGAACATATTTTTGTAACGGTCCAGGTGATCCGGCGTAATATTTAAAATTAAACCTGCATCTAAAACTTTTTGTTCCATAGTCTCTAACTGATAGGAGCTTAACTCTAAAACAATTGCATCTAAATTTAAAGCGTTTTGATCGATTTCTTGTGTAAAAGGCGTACCTACATTACCAAGAGCTTGGGACGAAAAACCGCAAAAAGTCAAGACATGCTGGACAAGTAAAGTGACTGTTGTTTTTCCATTAGTCCCTGTAATTCCCAATACCGGACTTTGAACATGCCTGCAACCCAGCTCGATTTCCCCAATAACCTCAATATTTATATGGACCGCTTGTTGAACAAGTGGATGAAGAGCCGAGATACCCGGGGATAAAATGACTAATTCGATTTGGCTGAAATCAATTTCAGTTTGATCGTGATGAATCTCCATACCTGCTTTTTCTAAGCTTTGAATTTCTACATGCCCGTCGAGCTCATTTAAGTTGCGATCTACCCCAATCAATCCGGCTCCCTTTTGCAATAAAAATCGTGCTGCCGATCGCCCGCTTATGCCCAATCCAATGATCAGTATTCTTTTGTTTTGATAGCGAGTCGTCATCATTTAATTATTGAAGTTTTAATGAAGCTAAACCGATGAAGGCCAATAACAAACCTATAATCCAAAAACGCACGACAACTTTTGTTTCAGGCCAACCTAAATACTCAAAGTGATGATGCAGAGGCGTGCAAAGAAATATTCTTTTTTTATTGCGAAAGCGAAAACTTAACACCTGAAGAATAACGGAGAAGGCTTCCGCCACCAAAACCCCGCCTACAATTCCAAGCAATAATTCTCTGCGTAATAAAACTGCAGAGACGCCGATAATGCCGCCTAAAGTTAGCGATCCCGTATCACCCATAAAGACTTGAGCAGGATGGCCATTATACCACAGAAACCCTAAACATGCACCGATCAAAGCAGATAAATAAATAGCAATCTCACCGCTGCCTTCAACATATAAGATATTTAGATATGAGGCTATCCGGATATGGTTAGCAACAAATGCAAAAATTCCCAAGCACCCTGCAATTAAAATTAAACAGCCTGCGGCTAATCCATCGAGTCCATCCGTTAAGTTAGTCGCATTAGATGTACCGGTAATCACAAAAAACATTAAAAAAGCAGCCAGAATAAGCGAAAAACCTTTTAGAACTAAAACCGGATCTTTTAAAAATGGAAAATAAATTCGAGAAACATACTCTTTTAAAGTCAGGTTTTTTGTACTTAAAGTCAATTCTCGTCGACCATTCACCTCTTTTACCATTGCGCTTTCTTTAATCACGGGAGGCTTAAACCATTTCCCCCTTTCAATGAACTGACTGAAGGGTGAAAATAAAAAATAAGAGGCGATCACAGAAGAGAGTAAAGCTTGAAATAGAAGTTTTTTTTTAGCACTCATCCCTTTAGTATTTTTATACTTCAATTTAAGATAATCATCCCGTCCACCAATTATGCCTAAAAAAATGGTTGTAAATAACAAAATAAGTGTAAAGACATGAGTAAAATCCATCCACAAAAATAGAGAGAGTAGCATAGAGGAGATAATAAGAATTCCCCCCATAGTAGGGGTATCTTGTTTTTTCTCATGTAATTTACCCAACAGAGGACACTCATCTTTGCGAATGGTTTGTCCGATTTTCATTTCATATAATTTTCTGATAAAGAAAGGTCCCAAAATAATACAAAATAAAAGCGAAGTTAAAGCCGCAAGTAACATACGAGTCGAGTAATAAGTAAAACCTGATGGAAAAATAATTCCCCAATTATCTTTTAAATAATCGATGATGATTAGGACCATATAACCTGGATTTTGTGCAATTTTGATCTCTCGAGCTATAGCAAGTCATTTCGTTCTTATCGCCGGCCATTCTAGCAATTATTGCCTCATTTCCGATACTATTTTCTTATCCCCTCTGCATAATACTCTAAGATTCTCCACATCCCTTTACAGTAAGAACCTTTTAGCAAGACAACATCACAAGCTTTCAAGCTTATCTTCAGACACTCGACCAAGTCCGTAAAATCATCAAATAACTCGACCGGTTTACCTGCTTTTTTCCAAGTATCAAAAATGGGTTGACACTCTCTTCCAAAACAATAACATTCATCAACCAAATTCAAAGCATGTTCAGCTACTCTGCGATGACATTCATCTGCAAATTTTCCTAACTCCATCATACCCCCTAAAACGGCAATCTTTTTCCCCCCTTTTTCCGGCTCGGGCAGGGATTCTAAAGCTGCTTTAACCGAGATTTCCGATGCATTGTAGGCATCATTGACAAAATGAATCCCGTTGTGCTGCAGGTGTTCTAATCTCCTTTTAGGCAAACTCAGTAAGGGCAATCGCTGCCAGATCTCTTCCCAACCCACTTTAAAGTAGCGCGCAATAGCGATGGCAGCCAGCAAATTGTGCCGATTATGGTTACCCGGCAAAGAAAATGAATCGATTTGAATTAAGTGTTTTTCTAAACGAGAAAAAAGATGCGAAGAACCTGAAGGATCTACTCCATAATCTGCATCTCCGGAAGTCAATGAAAACGATTGTTTATCACATGAGATTCCTTGGGTAATTTGGTAATAGTTCGGAATATTTCGATGTAAAATGGCTAACTTAGTCTGGGGGTGTTGAAATATTTCAGCTTTGGATTTTGCGATTTCTTCTATCGAATCGAAATTACAAGCATGCACCAGCTCAACGGAAGTCAATAAGGAGACTTCAGGCGGAGCAATTTCAATCAATTTCGCGATTTGACCGAAATGAGTCATTCCCATTTCTAAAATAACCACCTCTTCTTTTCCGGAAGTGTGGTTAAGAATAGAAAGGGGTAATCCGATTTGGGAATTATTGTTTCCCGGAGAAGCAGTAGTTAAATAGGAATCGGTTAAAAGTGTATGAACAAACTCCTTAGTTGTTGTCTTGCCCACAGATCCTGTAATAGCTATGACACGAGAAGAAGAATCTGCAAGGACAAGTTTTGCTAACCTCTGCAAAGCTTCAAGCGGATCTTCTACATGGATAAGAAAAAAATCACCCGAAGGTCCTTCATATTTTCGGGAAACGACGGCAGCCACAGCTCCTTTTCTTCTCACTTCATCCAAAAAATCATGTCCATTTAAGTTTTCTCCCTCTAACGCAAAAAAAATTTCACCGGGTTTAATATTTCTACTATCGACACAATAACCGAGCACAGGTTTATTTGGAGCGCAAGTCCCTCTGATCAGTAAACTTGCGATTTGACTTAACATTAATAAACGCATGGACCAACCTTTTTTAGTTTATTAATAACATGATTCAAAGAAATCGACTTATTGTGAAAAGGACACGCTTTTTAACTTTGAACTAATTTGAGTATAATTTATAGCAAATCTTTATCATTTGAGCTAAAAGTCGGTAAACTTCGCCATTTTCTTCATAAAACTTCTAGATAATTAGTGTCTTCACTTTTACTCGACTTTACAAATTGAGAGAAAGAACCTGGGGTGTAACAAACTTGACGCCTCTGTCCGCGGACGTCGAAAAAAATCCAGCTAATTCCTGTACAGTAGTATCTACAGTCATTTCTGAGCTTGGTATAACATAAATTGGCTGGAATTTTTTCAACGTTTATTCAGGGACGCAGTCAAGTTTGTCACACCCCTCAGCAGAGCTAGGTCTTATAATGATTAATTCCACGTCAAATCGTAACTTCATTGGTCTTCACGACCATTTACGCTAAAATCTAAAATATTTCTTTTTTCAAATTTTTTATATAAACAATCAAAAAACTATTTAATATTTTTTTAAATAATTAACACTCTCTTTTTATTTATATAATCTCGACTTTGCAAAATTTTGACATTCCCTTCGCAGAGAAGCTTCCTTCAGCTAAATGAATTTGTTAGGAAGGGGTAAAAACCCTCTTCCTGCTAAATTCATTACGCTGAAATTTGCCTCTCTCGCGAAGGGGATGCTAAAATTTTGCAAAGTCCAGCCACAAATAATTCCATATGGAATTAATAAGAAAGCTGTTAGAGTTAACAATATATAAAGTTGGAATGCAAAAAAAAGAGATACCCCTACTATTATTACAATTTTATTTTTAATCATAATTTATAAACAAACCAAATTTATTTTAATTATTAATGAACACAGGCAATATGCAAGACGTAACAACTTCCAGCTGCGAGTTATATATAAAATTGTTTTTCTATACCCGACCCAGGCGAAACGCAATCCCTGTAGGCATTTGTGGAGCGGAGAAAGAAGATCAAATTTATGGTATCTCAAAGAATTTTGCACTGAGAATTTTGCTAGATTCTAAAAATAATCAGCTTCCTTTGGACTGTTTTTTTTTAAAACATCAGATAACAATTAAAATAGACGACAGTCCTAAACATACATTTAATTGTTATAAAGGAGATCTTCATTATATTGAGGAACCTGTCGATCGGGAAATTTTTAGCACGCAATCCCTAATGAAGCAGGGTATTTCTAAAGCTGAATTAAAGATATTGAGCTGGAGGACTTTTTATTTTGAGCTGAAAGAGCGCTTGACAGAAAATCGAAAGAAAGTTTCGAAAACGTCCGGGTCGAGTGAATCGAAAATAAGGGTCACAATTGCAATAAACAACCTTGTTTTAACCTCATTTCAATTCCAAAAAATGGGTCACAGCTATGCTTCGAAAAAAAAATTACAAAAACCTACATTTTATGACAAGCAAGACTCTCCTAGTTCTTCTTTTTTAATGATCGGAAAAAAAATAGATATGGATTGGATCGATTGGAAAATTGTCAAACTAGCGAAAACCCATTCAACCGATACATTTGCATTTCCACCGGTTTTTCCTTCTATTAATCCTGTTATTGAAAGTTCTGCTTTCCCAACGAAAATAAATGAGAAATTTTTAAATGAATTTGATTTTTTATTTAGAAAACCTTCGGATTCATTGTATTTAAACACCCCGGAACAGCCCAATTCTGCGGAATTCGAAGCAAAAGAGGAACCAGAAGAAGTCGAAATAAATGAGGAATTTTTAAATGAATTTGATTTTTTATTTGAAAAACCTTCGGATTCATTGTATTTAAACACCCCGGAACAGCCCAATTCTGCGGAATTCAAAGCAAAAGAGAAGTCTGATGAAGAGAATGAAAGCCTCCTTACTCTTTGCAATGATCCTAAATACTTTTCCGACCCGGAATGGAATTTAGGTATAGAACATCTAGGTAATTTTATGGAGCACGGCACCACAATAAACTGGGGAGGGATTAACCCGGCACCTGACGTAAACATTTGTGGAGGTTATTCAATTTTAAAAATGTTTCTAATAGAAAACGAAATAGCATGTTTGCTCAACAAAGACATTAGAATCGATATTACAATCCATAATCTGACCAAGGCTGAATTCTTTTTAGAATGTGTTCAACAAGAAGGGACTGAAGAGGCCTCACCTGATTTAAATAGACAACCTTTAAGAAATTATAAACTCAGCCCTATCGATGGAATGCCTCTTTACACACCCCCTTCTTCTAAATGTGAACGATTTGTGGAAATCAAAGATTTTCGGTTATCAACATTAGAAAAAATCAATCAAGTCATTTTTATACATCGTTTTAACAAGAAGTTGTTCACAGCCGATGAAGAGAAAAGTGCACTTTTAACCATTTCATATAATAAAAATAAGGTTTTT